>AGTN01459689.1_pt1 | contig 28243 bp, 23 predicted proteins | sample 314218 | NCBI WGS metagenome assembly AGTN01 (sample SAMN02954264, study PRJNA73603) | bioreactor metagenome | biome: terrestrial; feature: non-aerated bioreactor; material: poplar woody material; isolation source: poplar biomass | place: USA | collected 2006-12 | reverse complement strand
CCGGGCCGGATTTCGACGCCGCCGAGCGCATCGCCATCGCCAACGAGGTCGCCGAGGTGCTGGACAATCCCGCCTTCGCGGCCCTGTTCGCGCCGGGCAGCCGCGCCGAGGTGCCCATCGTCGGCCTGATCGGCGAGACCCGCGCCATCGCCGGCCAGGTGGACCGGCTGGTGGTGACCGAGACCGACGTGCTGGTGGTGGACTACAAGACCAACCGCCGCCCGCCCGCCGCGCCCGACGACATTCCCGACATCTACGTCCGCCAGATGGCGGCCTACCGGCTGGCGCTGGCCTGCGTCTATCCCCGCCACCGGGTGCGCTGCGCCCTGGTGTGGACCGACGGCGCCCGGCTGATGGAAATCGACGGCGCCCGGCTGGACGACGCCCTGGCGGACATGGTGGCCGTCGCGGGGTGAGGCGCGCCCGGTCGCTGTGCGTTGACGCATAAGCTGCAACTTGCATCCTGAAAAGACAGAGGCTTATGGAACTGCCAGCGTCCCATAAACCGCAACCACGAAACCCCATATGCCGCAGTTTTTGAGGGGCGTCGACGCATAACCTGCAATCTTCCTAGTGCGGCGCCACCTAGCGAACCCTTTTCACATTCCAGGCTCTGAGGCCCTCATAACTGAAGCCGAGGTGAAAGGTCACCGTCGTATTTCTGTCAGATGTCCAGAATTGAGATTCATCGCCGGACAGGGCCTTGACGCGCGATGGCCGCGGAACGAAGAACGCCGGCATGCCATGGATTGTGATTGTTCCGGAAGCTGCCGAATCAACTTTATCGACCTGGCCCTCCACCCAGCCTAGCTTGGTGGTATCCGGGAAGAATTCAGAATCTTTGTTCCACTCTCCCATTTCGCTGTGGTGAACCAAGCGGCAGGGCCGCCCTAGGTGTTCCGATGCGAACCATTCGAACGACCTCTTCGAGAGCAGCGGTGGGGCTTTCCGTTTGCACAGATCAATGTATCTGAGAGCATGGGCGGCGCTTCCATGGCCACCTTTGAGCAGGTTTAGGAAGTGCAGGATATAGAGGTAGTAGTACGCATCCTCATTATCCGAGCTTGCCCATTGGGAAACGCGTTCGATCGCCTCTGTGAGAGTGAACTCCGGGAGCATCCGATACGCCCGAAGCCAGGAACGGATATCGTTTCCGTTGGTGGGGCATTCCATCAGGTTTCGTGTCATAAGCCTGACGATTTCCGCCCATTTCTTGGTATGCACACCCGGGTTCTGATCAATGCTCGACAGGTAGGCGCGCGCAAGCATGCGCCTAGCAGTTGCTTGTTCTCCGTGCTCCTGTCTACACAGCTTCGAGAGGCCGGCAATCATGCCGTCGAGGTCGCCGTGCATGTTCAAGACCTGGGCTTCGCATTTCTGCCTGCGAACCGAAGGCTCGGAGTTGGCTTCAAGATGACGTAACCGCCCAAGGAGACTTTCTGCGTTGTCCAGCTTACGGCGCGCCCAGTCCGATGCTGGCTCGTTCAAGCAAAGGAATTCTCCATAGGTCTTGCAGCGACGGAGTGCCATCAGCCGTTCAAGCGTATCAGAGGTCATCTGGATAGGCGTCACCAGCGGATATTCGCTTATGGGATCCAACTTGCGCGCCTTGGCAAAGCACTCCTCAGCTTCTTCAAAAAGGGGCCTGATTTCGGCCAACCGGTCATTAACCGTTTCACCGTCCTTCAGGCGTTCCTTAAGAAGCGCCTTGACCTCCAGGCGGTAGACCATTCCCAACCCGTGATGATGAATTTCATCGTCATCTTGAAGCTCGATCGCCATCAGGAACTTTTCTCGTGCCTCCTCAAATGAACGTTCGTCGCTGAGATTGATTTGCCGGCCAAGATGACTCCAAAAATGAGCGTTTTTGGGGAAACTCTCGCACAGCGCTTCGAGGACCCGCCTCTGGCTATACGAAGATGGCAATGTGTTCACGAGGTCGGCATAGCGAGCGGCCTTACTTTCGTCTCCCCAATATCCACGGCTAATGAACATGTTTGTGAGGATATTCTCGATGACAATGCTGTCGTGAAGGGGAGCGACGGCTATGTTAGCAATGAACCGTATGCAGAAATCGGCCAAGTTCGATTGCCAATTATCGCGCCCAAACAAATGCTGGCACAGGATTTCTTCGGCGAGGAGAGGGTGCGCGATCGCAACACTTTTCCCATCATACATGAGAAGGCGCGCAACATTTTCCCCAACGAGCTGGGTTGGAGTGACTGAAATATACTCAGCAGGTGACGTGCCGATTAGGTACCGGAAAGCCTCGAACGACAGCCGCTCTTGAGCGAACCGGGTGATGAGGGCGAGTTGGGCAACTGCCTCTTGGACAGGTTGGCTGGCGCCCGCGATATGGGCCTTCACGTAGTCTTCCACTCGAAGGAAGTCCGCTTCGAATGCGTACAGACCAAAGAAAAACGCAGAGCGAAAATTTTGATGGGTTGGGTCCCTGGCCAGCCCCTGTAGGGCCGAATGCCGGTTTCTCGGGGCGATTTCCGTGTACGACTGAAGAAAACGGCGCGCATCGTCGAGCCCCATTGGGTCCACGAGCGCATGGGTAGTGGCGTTCGCTTGAGGTCTGAAACGGCGCCGAATGTCCAAGAGGGTGAAGCGGACACCGCAACTCTTCAACTCGTTGAAAAACAATTCCCGCCTTAAGCCGGGCAAGCGGATTTCTTCGAGAACAATCAAGATCGGGAGGTTTGTGCGGCGGAACAGGCGTTCCGCTAGCTCTGCAGTTGTGCCTTCAATGAACAAATTCAATATTACGCACGGAAAACGCGTGCGAAGTTCCCATGCGATGCGACGGGCCAAGGTGGTGCCGCCCGCGCCAGGCGTATGGTCAATGGCAAACGATTTTGAAGTACCCTGCTCTAGAATGGTACGGACATTAGCGATGGCTTCGTGCGTGTCGCTGCGATCGACATCGCGGTGGAGGTCCACCTCCCGCCACGATATCTGACTTCCGCGACGGAAATCCTTGAAGTTGTCGTCCTCGTTATACGCGGCCAGACCGGTGTGAACGATCTCAAAGCATTCGCCTATCTGGGCGACCTCGATCTCGGTTAGGCTTTCCAGTCGGACGGTACCTTTTGCCGAGTCGCGGACGGGTACCATCACGGCCTGTGGTTCCGCGATGTCGCCAAACATCTGGTTCAGACCGTAAGCTAGATCCTCCCAGGCGCAAGCGAGATCATGTGCGATCTCGCAGTCGAAGCGGTAGTCCTCCTTGGCGCCCTCCACAGGCTGGCGGACCAAAATGGTCTTCATCAGTTCGCCCATGGTCTCGTCAAGGCAGCCGAGAGAGTCCCTGAGTTTAGCTGGTGCGATGCCATCTGCTAGCACGACGGTGTAGATGGGCTTGGGAGTCTTTACCCGATGGAGGTCACGGCCAAGCGAGCGTAGGCCCTCCAAGGTTGCCCGTCGCCATTGCGCGTAGGCCTTGGTAGGCTCGGCACCTATGGCACCTTCCGCCATCAGCCAGCATGTTGCGGTTTCGAAATCAAGGTCGTGGCGCTGATGCGGATACACTCGGTGCACGGACCTGAGGCGCCGCAAAGCGGGACCTGCGGACCGGAAAAATGGGCTTTCGGCCTCGGATGGGTGAAATTCGATCACAAGAGACCATGGGATACGGCCAAGGGCAGCCTTTGCCGCATCCGACAATTCAGAAACCCGTGGGCTCGCGATCAGCACGTACGCCGCTTGGTGGTGATCGAAATTTCCGCACGTGTCCCAAACCTCTCGCCATTGCTGAGACTGGGGCTGGGGTACGCTGGCCTCAAAGGACGAGACCACGACAGTTTCCGGGAGCGGCTCGTCCACATAGGTGAAAAGCTCGCGAGCAGCGGAGGCAGCATAAAAGAACGCAAAGGCGCGTAACTTGTCTGGGAGCCCTCTCTTGGCTGCAAAATTAAGGCCCGCGGCGATTCTCGAAAGATGGAATTGGCAACACAGATCTTGGCGTCGCTGCGGGAAGGTGTGCCCTATCCAAGACAACACTGCAGCTCGGATGAAGCCCGCGGTCCGAAGCAGGCCCTGGTCATCCGTTTCTTTTGCATGGTTTTGCGCGTGTTGGGGAGCTTCCACGCCTACCAGCCCATCGATGAGGTCGTGCCATCGCCTAAAGGACGCCGATTCGCGGGCGTTCAGCAAAAGGTTTAGTTCCAGATAGGATTGGTCGAAGAATAGCGGCTTGTTCGTCTCGAAGTAGGCGAAATCAATCACATGGCGAGAAGCCGCCCTTCCTTCGCCTCTAACCAAAACGTTGAAGCCATGGAAATCCCCATGCACAAAACCCATTACCGGCGCCGCTTGGTGATCGCTTAGAGGACCACCCTGGGAGCAAAGGGCCAAAGGATTGGGATAAACCTTCTGATTATAAATGAAGCCGAGGCACTCAGGATCCAACCTAAGATGTTTTGAAAGAAGGTGGACAAGCGGGCTATCTGGCCCGCAGCGGCGTGTACCAAGCCAGTCCTTCAAAATTTCCTGAAAACTATGTGGCGTTGGCGAGACGCACGCATTTTTGTTCCAACTCTTCAGAATAAGCTCGCAGGTGCCCTGAACATTGACCTGCTGTTCATTGCCACGGCAGCGTGCCAGAGGCTCGACCTCAATGAGCGCGTGTCCGGGAATTTCCATGAGGAGGGCGTGGCGCTCACCTTCAGTGTGGGTCAGAGACAGCCTGGGCGCAGACGGTGATACCGACGGTATCGCCATGACCGCCCTATGCCGATCAATCTCCCGCGCGATGCTGGATCCGGAGCCGACCTTAAGTATCCCGGCACCGTCGATATCGGGCGATCGCATGTCGATCACCCAGACTTGCGCTCCAGACTTGCCGGAGAGCTCCCTCCTCATGTTCACACTGTCCACGCCCCAACTTTCGAGCGCCAATGCCAGAAATTCGCGCCAGTCCTCCGGAAATGAGGTCAGCTGAGCTACCAGATTTCGATCGTTAACCATGATTGCGCTCGAATTTTTGTGGGAACATACCAGTGTCAAGTTTTCACCCACTGCAGGCACTATTTTAAAACCGCCACGATAAGCGCCTTCCCTTGGACGATGCTAAATTCTAAACCGTGGAGATGAAGTGTCTTTTCGCGCGAAGCTTGCCAATGTCGAAGATTAGGATGAACACCTGATACGGCGTCGCAAAAGCTTCAGCGACGCATTGACGCCCGTCGCCATTAAGGTCCTTGAGATAGAGCGTGTGGGTGCCGGACATTCTACGGTCACCCAAAGGGACAAGAAATCCAAGAGGGCTCTCAGGGGTAACATTGGAGGAAAACTCGACTCGCCCGAACATTTCAATGAATGCGTCAGATCTCTCATAACGCCGCACCTCAGCGTCAAATCCATTTTCCGAGGGAACGGGCGGATTGAGCACGACCACCATGCAAGGGCGGTGAGAGCCTTTTACATATCGACGGACGGATGAATAAGCGGAAGCGCCGAACTTCTTTCCGGCCTTAAGCGGTGCATTGATGCCAAACTCGTATGAGTTTGCCATCTCGCTAAACGCATCCAGTTGGAAGAGCACTTCCGTAGCGAACCGATTCGCTTCGCTGTCGAACTGTTCGCTAATTTCAGGGTCTAGAGTCTGGTCGCAATCCTGGACAATTTTATACATCTTAGCTTGCCAAGGCATGACAGCATGGCCGGCCTCATGAAGCTTCAAGAAGGGTATCTTGGGCTTTGGCAGAGATGTGTTAATGAAAATTGTGCGGTCCAAGGCATCAAATAAGCCAACAACCTTCGAGATCGCCGTCTTTAGGAGCCCCCCCGCCTTCTTCACCATTTTGCTGATGAAGCCGTCATCAAAAATATTGTCTGGCGCTACAAAGATTTCTTCCGAGTCAAGAATCCGGTCAATTGGGGTTGGAAAACACCCCAAGGCGTCGGCCCGCTCTAGAACCTTCCGTGCGTGCTCTCTCACAGCGCGAACTTGCTCTTCCCGGAGCCAGGCGTCGTCCCTTTTGACCAATCCCCCTATCTCCCCCGCCTTGTCCGCAAAAACGCCAAATACTTTAGCAGTTCGTCTTCTTCTTCGCTAGTTAGATGCTCCCCAGCGAACGTCGCAGCCCTGCCGTGCTTCTCCCCATCGACACGCGCTTTTTGGGCGGCAACATATCCTGCGCGCACCATCATATCTTCATACGAAATCCCATAGATCTCGGACAGCTTATGTAGAATATTTGGTGATGGCTTTGTGATCTTGTTGTTCTCCAGTTGGCTTAAATAGGCGTTTGAGATCTCTTTTTCGCTAAGTTCTTCGACCTGACGCAGCGTCATTCTCTTCGCTTGACGAACATTCTTAAGATAATCGCCCAGCCGATCGCTTTCCCGGTCGTCAGCTGCACTGCGGGTCATTTGCTCCTCCACGATTCAGAATCTCCCAAATTGACTCTAGAGCATATGCGCTAAGTTCGTCAAGCGGCGCGAAATTTCCGCTTGACGAATAGTGCCTTGCTAAAGATGCTTAGCGCTATACGCCACCTGATCATAGGAGCAGGCCATGAGCCGCAATCAGCACGTTGTTCCCCATCCCGAAGGCTGGGCCGTCAAGGGCGAGGGCGCCGAAAAGGCTACTGCCGTCTACCCGACCCAGCGCGAAGCGATCGATCACGCCCGTGACATCGCTCGCAACCAGAAGGTCGAACTGTTCATCCACGGCGAGGACGGCCGCATCCGGGAGCGCGACTCCCACGGCAACGATCCCCGCAGCATCAAGGGCTAGGGCGGCCATGTGGCCGCCCTTTCTTTAAGGAGAAGATGAATGACTGAGGAAGTGATCGACGACGATGACGAACTGCCCGACGTGGCGGACGTCGAGGAGCACGGCAAGGCCGGTAAGGCGGTGCCGAAGGCGAAGAGCTACCGGATCCGGATCGACAAGGGCTACTACCTCGTGGCCAGCCCCACGCTGACGGGCCGGGAACTTCTCGCCCTGGCGGGCAAGACGGCGGCCGACCAGTGGATGCTTCACCAGAAGCTCAAGGGCGGCAAGACCGAGCGGATCGGACTCGATGACGTGGTGGACTTCACCGCGCCCGGCATCGAGCGCTTCCAGACCCTCCCCCTCGACCAGACCGAGGGGGAGATGAGCCGCCGGCAGTTCACTCTCCCCGAGGAGGACCGAGAGCACCTGGAGGCTCTCGGCCTCCCCTGGGAGACCGTGCACGAGGGTGGCGCTATGTGGCTCGTGATTCATGAATACCCCGTGCCCTCCGGCTATAACCACGCACTGGTTTCGGTGGCCTTCCGCATTCAGGCCGGCTACCCCACGGCGGAAATCGACATGGTCTACGTCGAGCCGGCTCTGCAGCGGATCGACAGGCGACCGATCGGATGCACGGAAGCCACCCAACCCCTCGACGGTAAGCTGTTCCAGCGTTGGTCCCGCCATCGCACGTCGCAGAACCCGTGGCGCCCTAGCGAGGACAACCTGGCCACTCATCTCGCCTTGGTGGACGAGTGGTTCCTCCGCGAGTTCCGGAGGGGCTGAGGATGGACGTGACCCTCACCCTGACCGGCCGCCAGCATAAAGTGCTTCGCGATCACCTGTTCCCTGGCGACGACAAGGAAGCCGTTGCGCTGCTTCTGTGCGGCCGCAGGGCTGGCCCGCGCCACAGGTTGCTTGCGCATGAGGTCTTCTTGATCCCGCATGACCGCTGCCAACGCGAGCGGGATCGGCTGACCTGGCCGACGGAAGTCGCCGTGCCGGCGCTGGAGAAGGCAGCCAAACGCGGCCTGTCCGTGGTGAAGGTCCACAGCCATCCCGGCGGGTATGCCCGCTTCTCCAAAGCTGACGACGAAGCCGATTCCAAGCTGTTTCCGTCCTTGTTCGGTTGGGTGGACCATGAGTGGCCCCACGCGAGCGCGGTCATGTTGCCCGATGGCCGGATGTTCGGTCGCGCCTTCCTCGCGGATGGAGCCTGCACGGACCTGACGCTCATTTCGGTGGTGGGTGACGACCTGCAGTTCTGGCACGCGGCCCAGCTGGCCAAGGGTGTCCCCGAGTTCGCCCGCCGCCACGCCCAGGCTTTCGGCGAACGGACCTACGAGCTGTTGAGCAACTTATCGATCGCCGTGGTCGGGTGCTCGGGCACCGGCAGTCCTGTCGTCGAGCAACTGGGTCGTTTGGGCGTAGGGCGTCTGGTGCTGGTTGATCCCGACCGCATCGAGAACAAGAACCTCAACCGCATCATCAACAGCGCGAAGGCGGATGTGGGGCGCCTGAAGGTCGACGTCCTCGCCGAAGCCGTAGCTGCCATGGGCACCGGCACCAAGGTGACGGCGGCTCCCCTGAACTTGAACCACCCGGATGCGGTCAAAGCGGTCGCCAATTGCGACGTGGTGTTCGGCTGCATGGACGGCCATGAGGGGCGCCGGACACTGAACCGCCTCGCGGCCTTCTACTCGCTCCCCTACTTCGACGTGGGAATTCGCCTCGATGCTGACGGTATCGGCGGCGTCGACCAGGTGTGCGGTTCCGTCCACTACCTGCAGCCGGACGGCTCCAGCCTGCTGAGCCGTGGGGTAATCTCCAACGCGCAGGCCGATGCCGAGGCCATGAAGAGGACGGACCCGGCCACCTATGAGGACCTGCGCCAGCAGAAGTACATCAAGGGCGTTCAGGAGGACCGGCCGGCGGTTATCAGCGTGAACATGTTCTTCGCCTCGCTGGCGATCAACGAATTTCTCGCCCGCATGCACCCCTACCGCCTGGACGACAACGGGGAGTTCGACTGGGTGACCATCAGTCTCACCCAGTTCAACATCAACGCTGATTTCCGTGAAGCCGAGCCCTGCAAGGCGTTCTCGCGCTTCGCCGGGCGGGGAGATGTCGTGCCGTTGCTCGATATGCCGGCGCTCGATGAGGAGGGCCGCCCGTGAACGCCTTCACGTTCTTCTGCCTGAGCCTGTGGCGCCGTGGGCGCACGTGGTGGGGCAGGCCCTATGTGACCGAACTGACCGACGAGATGCCCGACCGCCTCCTGCCCGCCACCGTCTACCTGGTTGGCGAGGGCGAGTACCTATGGAACGCATCCATGATCTGCCCGTGCGGCTGCGGACAGGCTCTACACATGAACTTGCAGCCCGACAGCCGCCCTCTGTGGCGCGCGACCCGTCATCCCGACGGCACCGTCACCCTGCACCCGTCTGTTTGGCGGCAGAAGGGATGTCGGGCGCATTTCTGGTTCCGAAATGGAGCCGTTCAGTGGGCAGAGCCCAAGCCGTCATCACCGTAGAAGCTGCCCTAGGAGGGGAATATGAAAGCGCTAATGTACGACTCGCTCTTCCAGTCGATTGTGCTTGGTCCGCTGGCAGGCCTGATTTTGGGTGCGATCCTCGAATTCCTGCGAGGTAGCAGCTCGCCCAAGACCTACATGGAAGTCCGCAAGATCATCGTGGAAAGGCATGTTCCCGCGCCGGCGGTGAGGCCCGCCAGCGGTAGCTCGAATCCGAACGGCAGCGGCGACGACGGGGTGGCGTTGATGATCGCCGCATGCGCTGGGTTTGCCGTGACCCTCTGGGGCTTCATGCGCTACTTCGAGGAAATCACCTTGGGGCTCCTCGGTTTCACAGCCTTCACGGCCTCGCTGACCATCGGCATGCACCTCGCCGCACGCTTCCGCGGCCGTCCGTTCGATGCGTGGTTCGTGGATGCCGCAATTGGCGCCGTGGTGTCTGCGTACTGTGGTGGGATCGTCTGGTGGACCCGAACGGCCATGGACCCTTACTTGGTGGCAGCAGCTAAAAGCCTGGGGCCGTGGGAATTCGTGAAGTCGCTGTCCCAAGCGACTTGGCATTCCCTGCCGTTTCAGATGGCAGGCCTCTTCCTGCTGGGTCTGCTGATGCTCTTCATCACGATGAGGGCGATCCATCACCTCAGCCTCTATTCGGTTGATCCCGAGTCTGACGCCGGTTTTTGGTGGTGGATGGCCTGGAAGACAAAGCACACGAGCGGCCTCTGGGGCTTGGCGACGATCGCCCTGCTCGGAGGAATGACTTGGCTGTGCGCCGTCGATAGCATGAGCCCGGACGGATTGCTGCCGAACCTGTTCACTGTTCACTTGGCCTTTCGGTGAGGTCAACGCCCTGGTAGGCGAGGATTGGCCTCGCCTACCAGAGCCGCCGAAGATGAGTCAAAGGGGAGGTCTTCAGTGGTAATTGGAAATGTCACCCGTGACCCAGCACTTCCGGCGGTTGCCGTTGAGGACCCCGAGATTGGATCGGTCCTAAGCCTTCGAACTGGGCAGGAGTACGACAGCCGGAAATTCATCGAAGGCATTCGTTACGACAAACTGGTCGGTGGAGTGCGGACGGTCCTGTCAGACTCCATTAGAGAGGGCAAGCCGCGGTTGGTCTGTCCCATTTGCACCGTCCCAGTACGGCTCGTGGCTTCTCAGGACAAGCGATTCTTCTTCCGACACGTCGTTGAAGATGGCTCTTGCCCTGCCGTAACCAGGTCGTGCCTAGACGAGGCAGCCATCCGGGCCATCAAGTACAACGGTGCCAGGGAAAGTGATGCACATCGGCTAACGAAGCTTCGCATTGCAGAGAGCCTGTCTGCGGATCCGAGGTTTACCGAAATCGCAGTTGAATCCACATGGCATGCCAAGGCCGGCAAAGGTTTGCGTCGGCCGGACGTCCAAGCCCTCAACGGGTCGGTGCGCTTGGCTTTTGAAGCGCAGCTCACCACTACGTTTCTGGACGTCGTCCGAGGACGCCGCGCCTTCTACCTTGAGGACGGCGCCCTCCTAGTCTGGATTTTGCGCCGGTTTAATCCCGAGGACCGCCGGATGACCGAGGACGACATCCTCTTCTCCAATAACTCCAATATCCTCGTGGTAGACGAACAAACGTGGCGTGTATCGCAGGCCGCCGGCCGCTTCATGGTTCGCGTCCACTTCCGCGAGCCATTTCTCGACCCAAAAGGTCACCGATCAGAGCGCTGGAGGGAGAGCGTGGTGGGCTTTGATGATCTGACGCTGGATTATCAAAGACAGCGTGTCTACCTCTTCGATTTCGAAGCAGTTGACGCGGAAGTTGAACGCCAGGCAGCCGAACAAGTTAGGCTCGCTGCAGAGCGAGAGCGGGAAGAGGCCGCCAAGAAGCACGCTGAGCGGCTCGAAAGCCTGCGTGAAGAGATATTCTCTTACTGGAGCGATAAGGGCTTCCGGAGGGTGATCCATCCGGAAGAGCTTGAGGAATGGGAGATCACGGTAAACCGGGCATCCGCATACGGGATCAGCCTTCCGCAAAATCTGTTTCTGGACCCAACCAACTTTACGACCGCAGTAGCGGTCCTCCTTAGCGCGAAGCGAGGCCGGCCAGCCGGATACGCCTTTGTGAAACTTCTCCAGGTCGCCCACCAAGTGGCCGAAAACCACGAGGAACTTCTCCTGCCCTTTCTGTTCGCGCTTCGAGCTTATGGCACGGAGCAAGTCATTCTAAGGGAGGACAAAAGCGATAAATGGAAGGCGCGGAGCAAAGATTTCAGCGCGCGAATTGAAGCCGCATCTGAGAAATTTTACGCACCACTCCCATACGCCGGCACCTTGAGGTTTCTCTTCCCCCAGATTGCCGAGGCCATCCGGGGATAGCTTGTTTCGTCGCAGCGGGGGAAGGTAACGGGGGCAATGACCAAGCCGTATCGCAACCTACAAACTTCTTGGAGCAGGCAACAATGAAAGAACTTCATGGCGCGTCAGAACTGCCATTGTTTATGGTCAATTCCAGCGAATTGGATTTCCTTACTTCAATCGAGCACGATTACCTTCCGCCAATAGCCTTTAAGGATCGCCCTGCACTTGATAGATGGCTGCAGTCTCACTCAAACCTTGGCTGCACCAAAATTGGCCGGCGTGACGAAAACAACGTCGTCATCATCCATGGCCAACTTTCCATTTTTGGATACAAAGATGGCCTGTCATATCGGCAGATATGGGCCAATGTGAATTACACACGATATCGAGACGCCATAAAATTTCAGATAAAAACAACAGAAGGCGCGCTCAAGACCGTCGATCTATATGACTGCGATCACGCCGTCGGCCAAACCAGGCTCGCTGCTTGCTGGCCAGATGCTTGGGTTAATATGGTGCTTATTGAAAGCGGGATAAACCGAGCCGTCGGCGCGATGATGGAAAAGCTGCCGCTGAACATTGATCCTGATCAGGACTACATAGAAATAAATGCAGAGTGCGCGCTAAAAACATTTCTCCGGCGCGAAGGGGCTTTGCAACGCGCCGACTTGCCACACTATCTGCAGCAGGCGCGGCAGCGGTTCATAAAATTTAATAGAACCTCCGACATCCTCACTGACCTGCATGTATTTACTATGGCAGAAAACGCGACAAATTTCTTTGACCATCTGGCTAGAGAGCTTGGCCTTGAGCAGATTGAGTGGGAGGAAACTCCGCCATTAATTTTTTGATGTCTCGGAGGAATGTGATCCGGCTAGTGATCACATTCCAAGGCGGTTTCGATCTGGCGCGCATCCCGGATGTGGATGAAGCCTTGCTTGCTCGTATAGCGTTGCCGGCTAGCCTCTAAAACCTGTATCCCAAGCAGACCACACAATCTCGCAAGTTTGCGCGCGTGTGTGTTGTGGGCTTTAGCCAGTGCAGCGAGGGGCATGAACGTCGACCGAAAGCGGTCAATAGAGGCTTCGCTGACGCGTCTTCCAAGCGCGCTTTGGACCATGTCGAGAAACTGGTGCTCCGCCAGCCAAAGGACGACTTGCTGATCACAGCCGAGAGTGAGAGCCGCCTCCGCAACTGAACGCGTGAAACCTTCGTTGCGACATTTGAGGTCCGCGGCGAAGGTTATGACATCGTCCTTTGAAAGCACAATGTCCGCGATGCGATCGCCGACAATCGCGATTGGCAATAGGTCGGCTTCGAGGAGGCCGATGATAAGCGCGGCCTTTCTCGACGCTCCTCCAAGCTTAAGAAACGTGAGCGCGTGCCCAAGGGTCGTGACTGTGCGGGCGTCCTGACGATCCTGCACAATGTTCGACCTCGCTGCGCCGATAACTTTCTCCCGAAAAGCCTGCACATCGTTCTCATTGAAAGCCTTTCTCGGCTTGGCAAGATGCCGAACTTCGTAATGGCCGGTCTCCCGGAGGGAATGCAGCACGCTGACGGGGATGCCAAGGTATGTGGAGGCTTCTCGTTCACCCAACGAACGACCATTTGCCGCCTCAAGTGGAAACGGCTGAGAAGCATCGACGATGAAACGTCGCCTGTGCCCGGCCTGAAGAATTTTGGCTGGGATTAGCCCTTCCTCAGCCATCTTCCGGGCTGTTACGGGCATAACGCCAAAATGTTCTGCAGCTCGGACAAGCGGTTGGTAGCGAGCTCGCCCTTTAAGTTCAAGGCCAGCAAGTAGCCGGCCGTCTACTCCGCAAGCCCCCCACTCCTCGAATCCAAATTCAATGAAAGCCTGGCGAAGGAAGAGGACCTCTTTCGCCGGCAGCCCCCTCTTGAACAGAGCTTCATAAAGAGGTGCGAACTGTCTCCTCAATCCGATTGGCACGGGCTCACGCGCTTCGGCGAGGCGCTCACCTACCTCCCTGAGAAAAATACGAAATCCTGTTGGCCAATTGCTCAAAGCCATTGCCGCATGTTCGGCAATGGCCTTGGAACTGGCTTCCACGGCACGCTTCCCCAGGCTATGGGATCCAAGGGTTGCGATGACCGAGGTCAAGGTCCAAAGGGACATGGATTGAAAGGCTGCCTCCGGCATTCCCCCCAACTCCCTGGGCGTCACATCACTTCTGACCTTCGCGGCAAGGACGGACGCCAAATTGCAAGCCGCGTCACTTACGGGCTCGGTTCTTTGCGTTCCGAGATTCGCCCTACAGCGGCAAAGTAGCAACCCAGGCCTGGAAAAGCTCAGACGCTCGCCGCACTGGTCACAGGCCGTGATAGCCGCGCAGCGGTGTTGCGGGCATGCGGTAACGAATTTCAGGTCCCAGAAGGCCTCTATGAAACCCTTCTCCAAGACGCAGTGGGGGCAGATCTTTGGCCTGGTCACGGAAAGGAGCGCCCGGTTAACCGGCTGCCCAAGAAGGTGGACGTTCGCCGCGCTTGCTCCTGGGCGTGAGTAGGCGATATTTCGAAGCGAGCCCCTCCTAAAGCCGAGGATGCGCTCTATGCTGCGGGTATCGATTTTCCAACCCATTCGACGCGTTGGTACGCCGGCAATTGCCAGGACGTCGGCCACAGATTCGTATCCATTGGTCTCCGTGAGTCGAAGGAGGTAGCCGGCGAAGCTTTCCGTCGGAAAAGGCGCTGGAGTTCGCACGAGAAGCATGCTGATACCCCCGCGCTAGCTGGCAGTTAGTACGTCACGGGGTGTCAGGCCTGATGAACTCGGGTTTCTTCCTCGCCTTGTCTTTGTCGATGTTGTGGTGCCGCGCCCGAGCGCCATCACTGAGGCCATCAGTTCGGCGTTGGCCGCTAATTGCGAATGGGAGTCAAAGGGGCCAAAGTTGTAGTTGCCTCGGTCCTTACATATTGCCTGCTCATGCGCCTTAGCGAGGTCATCAATAGAGATCACACGACTAGCGTTATCTAACGCATTCCAAACCACCTGCCGCAGGAACTTTGTTAGGTAGCCAATCAGCCCACCCGTAGCGCAGTAGCAGCGGAACGCCATATCGTTGCTATCGAGAGCCGGAAGATCAAAACAAGACGACAGAGACTCGTGAAAAGCCCCTAATATGGCGGTGAATTCATCCCGCTCTTCATCTTTACTCCAATCGAAGCGTGGCATGACGATGGGGGCCATAAAACGCCCGGATAGCTGCTCGTTCTGCTCAATTACAGCGCGGCAAGATGGTATCCCCGACACGACCAAGGCAATATTAGCCTCATCGACCAGAATTTTTAGCCAATCGGCGACATGATGCATCACCTTGTTAGAGCCCTTGTCGTAGAAGTGCTGAAACTCGTCGATCATCAGCATCTTCGTTGAAGCGCCGTGCATGAGTTTGAGAATGCGTATGGTTTTTCCGTTTTCGGTCCCAGAAAGAGCGCGCGGATCACCAAGGGAATGGAGAAGGATTTCAGTGAGTCCTTTAACGGTTGGCTTTGAAGGCGTCTTAACGCGCATTATCGGAACAGTGAGCCCTTCGGCCGTCCGAAATCTCGGGTGCCGGCGAAAGCACTCCTCAAGGGCCCGCGACTTTCCGGTCCTGGTTTCCCCCAGTAAGGCCACGCATATGGGCTCGTGGCTGCCATGAGCGTATTCGAAGCATTGGTTCAAACGTGCGACTGCGCGTTCGAAGGCCAAGTGCGGCACAAGCGTACTCTCGACGATCGTCCTCGCATCAATCATGACCTTCCTCCGGCGCCTGTTCTGCCTCAGGCAGCCCCGCAACGCGCTCGCAGAGCACCGGCTTTAGGCGGCGTTTTTTTGGTTGCGGATTGTCAGCTTGATCGTTGCCAGATGTGTTGCCGGGCACCTTGGCGACTGGTGCAGCCATAGGCGGCGCATACGATGCGTTCGGATCAGGATGATCTCCGACGTGCTTCGAAGCGGATTTGCCTCCCTGATACCGAGCAAGCTTAGTCGCCGTCTTGCGCCGCTTATGAGCGAACTCTTCTTGAATGAGCCTTGCGATGGTCTCCTTCGCCGTGAGCCAGCTCATGGGGTCGTACGTTTCCAAATGCTTAGCTGCAAAGCGCTTGCAAACCTTGTGTTGCCATCGGGAAAGCCCGCTGGCGTATTGGTAACTGAGGCATCGAGCCTCGAATCTTCTGGTTTTATCTGGGGAAAAAACAATGATCTTGCCCAGGTCAGCGTCATTGACCCGGACGTCCACAGTCAGGCGCTCCCCAAGCTGGTACCGCAAGTCGGCAAGCTCCTGGGAATTGTAGAGAAGGCCGTCGAGTTCGATCCCTTTGTGGCTGAGCCTACGAGACTCGCTTCGGCCCAACACGGCCTCAAGATCAGCTGGATTGCTCGGAATGACTACGTCTTCGGGGCGGATGTTTGTCGACCAGGCGACAACCGGTGGCATTCCGAGGGTGCGATGCGGCTTCTGGTGATAGTAGTCGTTAATCCAGATGCGGACGAGTTCCTGGAGAGTGCTGAGCCTGATGACGGCGTGTTTCGATGGATCGTAATCGCCCCGATCAAGGATATTGCTGAATGTTGTGCCGGGGTTTCCATGCGCGATTCCCCGGTTAGCCGAGCCTAGAAAGCGCTCAATCTTGGCTTTGAACCAGCCCGTCTTGCGAGGCGCGTAGTGGATCTCAATGCCCAATGAAAAGCAGAGCTGTTCGAAGCTATGGCTATGGAATTCAGCCCCATTGTCCACTACGAGTTCCCGCGAGACCCCGTGGGGAACCCAGGGATTCGCGACATTTGGGTAGGTCTCATTTAGTGAGGTTTTGGGCAAGAATGCGTCCCGCAAGCAGTTCGCAACCGTCAGGTAGCTAGGCGGCTCGAAGCCAATGAAGATGCCCAGAACGCACCTCGTAAAGTCATCAATGCAGGCGGTGAGATAAGGCCGCCCGAGCGGTAGGAACGTATTGTCATCCACGACCATCTGATCCAGCGGTGAATGGTCGACCTCACACCGCTCCAATGGCCGTGCGGTTATCCGGTGTCCTTGGACAGATCGAAATTTATTCAGCGCCGCAGTGCGCCCATGGCGCGCGCAGTACCGGTCAAAGGCCGGGATCTCGTTGATAAGGCGACTGATGAGCCTTCGCGTCGGCCTCGGCAGGCGCATCGCCTCTGGCCTAAGCTGATTCTCGCGCTCAACCCGAATGATTGCACGCTCGACAACATCCTGAATGCTCTTTCGTTCAAGGCTCATATAAATGTCGCTGATGACATCTGAGATGATGTCGGTGAGTTCTTTGGGGTAGCGTGATCTTCTATTTCCTCTTGCTGACACTTTTGGGACGAGAGATTTGATGTCTCTGCCAGACGCAAGGTAAAGAACCTTCCATCGCATCACCGTTATCGGATGGGGCGGAGTAGGCGGCATTTTGAGTTTTGCCCAGACCTCAGCAACCGCTGGCGCAACCTTCGCAGCTGTCGAACTGCGGTCAAGGATCGCATGGACGTATGCTCGCTTAACCTTGGCCACCTCAAACAGGTCCGGTGGAATGTCCTGATGTGCTTGCCCCGCGCGGTCGCCTGACCTGGGAATAAGGTCGCTGACAGCGAATATTAGACGCCCGCCAACATACAAGGCGCGCATCTCCTCATCGGTCATTTCTCGAATGCGTTTCGTCCGCTCCTCTTGGATTTGCCAGAGTGAGTCCGAGATTTTTCGGAGCAGCGAGTGGGGTTGGTCGTCGATTAGGACAACTGCACCCTGCTGGAAAGCAGATAGTCCCAACTCAGGCCTCCACCGAATGCGATGGAGTGCGCCCCCACGATAGCGGCCCCTCCCCGTTGAGCGGCTGGTCCATATCGATATGGATCCAGCCTTCGAGGGCCAAGCGACAGACATGGTGAAGCGCTTTGGGGTTAGCGAGGCGATGGAGCAACTGGTCCCAGGTCAAGCTTCCGACCTGGCTGAATGCCAGCCGCACGCGCTCGCGGTCCAGTGCATTGACGCTCTGGCGGCCGAAACGAAGAAGGAATATGGCATTGGATAGGCGGGGCTGCTGGGCCAGTTCGCTTCCAAACACCAGCCGGTAGCAATAGCCCAGCTTGGGAAGTTCCGCGGCGAGGAGGCAAGTGCGTGCGAGAGTTTCGTGATTAACGTGATTGGGGCTGGCCTTGACCTCCCAAAACTCGGTCCGCCCTGCAAACTGCACTATCAGGTCCGGTATATGTGTCCTCGGCTGTCCATTCAGGACGAACCGGATCTCAGCTGGCTGTTCTTGAAAGCCCACGATTGATGGATTGGCATCGAGAAGGCGGAACGCATTCAGTTCGTGCGGCGATTCCCATTGGAGCATTCTCCTCATTTTCCAGCTGGGAAATTTACCGGTAGGACGGGCCCGAGATCGCGACACTACCCTCCTGACGCGGGCCCCATCTTGCTCGGGGAACCGTATGACTACGCTCGTCGTGCCGATGCTGTTCCCAGCTTGAAGATCCAGTTCAAGCTGAGGGCCACTACAGACGTTGGGTGGATTTGTTTTACCCAAATAAGATTTCGGTATGCGTTCAGGCATAGGCCCTCCTTCACATGACGAAAAAACCGTCATGTGTTGTTGTCGGAGACCCCGTGATCTGGCATGATGCAATCTGCGTTTATCGCATTGGCTAGATAGTCGAGGTCAATTGGCTTCGACCTTGTCACCGCCACGGAGCCCCGCTGTTCGTAGCAGCGGGGTTTTTCGTGTTTGGGTCACATGGCCATCTGGGCAGATGTAAGTGCGCCTAGCTCCTCCTTCATCATGGAGTGAAGCAATATCCATATGCTGCGCGCGCCTGTAAAGGCGGAAAATGACTTGCGTGATCATCGCTGTGACTATGCGATCACTCTCCACGCAATCCAATTTTCTCTCGACTACCAAAGGGCCATTTTACGCCGTTACCGCGCTGGCTCGCTTGCGGCATTACCAATAAGAATCAGTGACTTACCCTCTGAGGGCTGCACATTGTCGCGCTCGTCGGACGCCAAATTCCGCTCATTTTCACTCCACGCAGAGCATTTTTCTCCAAAGAGCGCGCATCCTCACCTGGGCAGGTTCGGTTGACGTCCAAGCAAGCGGGTGTTTGTCCGCCCATGGCGGTGACCTGGGCGCGCGAAAAGCCCCAATCCCACGGAGGTCATGTGCCTTCGTTTGGGCGGCTTGTGCCTGCGGCAGATGCTTAGCTTATTGACCGGACGGGGCTTTTAGAGGGCGCCCCGATACAGGTGATTTTGACAGACAGTCAGGGGGTTTCGGAACTGTCTGAGCAGCCGCGGAGGCCCGTCGTTGGCTTTAAGAACTCGCCTGGGTCCACCTGGAGGGCGTCGGCTAGACGCCCAACAACCTTCAGGCTGACGTAGAACTTGCCCTTCTCGATCTGGCTGAGGTAGCTGCGGCTCATTTCGGCTTCAAGCGCAAGTTCATCCTGCGACCAGCCCTTGGCATGGCGAAGTCGTCGCAAATTGGTTGCAAAGGTTTGCCGCAGGTCCATGCACGCATGGCAACCGGCTTGCCCCTTTCGCGCACCTCGATATATTGAACAAAATGCATTTGAGCATAGGAACGACCATGAGCGAGGATGTTGTCCCGCTACCGCCGGATTTGGAAGGCGCTGACCGAATCCTCTACAAAGGGATTTGGCTTTCGGAAGTGAGGCAGCCGGTCGAACTCAAGGGCGTCAAGAACGCTGTCCAGCGCGAGATCTGGGTTCGCTTGCCATCAGGCAAGGATAAGAAATGGCACACGAACGAACCGGTGTTCAGCGCGCTTGAGGGGCACCAAGTCGGCGCCCTGGTCGCTACGGCGAACTCGGGTGACGAATTTCTCACGGGGATGGTGAATTACACGACGGGCGAGAAGCGCGTCTTCTGGACCCACAACCGTCCAGGCTGCGGGTGCGCGCTCTGGATCGTTCTCGCCTGGGCCCTGCTGTTTGTGGAAGGGGCGTCAGTTTGGCGCCTTTACGCCTGGCTGGCCGCCTTTGTGGCGCTGTCCGTGCTGACGTTCATTGTTAGCCGAACAGACGGCAAGGCACGAAAGCTAGACAAGAAACGCTTAGATTACCTTGCCGCTGCGGGGACTCCCCCTGCCCCTTAGGGGCGCCTGGGTTGCCCCAACCTATGCAGGACTTCCCAGTTGCGCCTTATGAGGACATGAGTTGCAGCTTACGAGGTCAAAGTTGCAGGTTATGCAGTCCCGCACAGTCGCGCCCGCCAAGGCGGGCGGGCGCTCACCCGCACTTGGAATAGCCGCACGACATGCAGCTGTCGCACCCCTCGGATCGCAGCAGCGACGGCAGGCCGCATTTGGGGCAGGGACGCATGCGGGTCTCGCCCATGTTGACCACCTTGCGGTCGTCGCGTTCCTCCAGCATCTCGCGCGCCGCCTTGGGATCGGGCAGGAAGCCGATGTCGATCATGTGGCGCTCGATCACCTCGCCGATGGCCGCCAGCAGCGAGGGCACGTACTTGCCGCCCATCCACTGGCCGCCGCGCGGGTCGAACACCGCCTTCAGCTCCTCGACCACGAAGGCGACGTCGCCGCCCCTGCGGAACACTGCCGAGATCATGCGGGTCAGGCCGACGGTCCAGGCGAAATGCTCCATGTTCTTCGAGTTGATGAACACCTCGAACGGGCGGCGGCGGCTGTCCTGGACGATGTCGTTGATGGTGATGTACATGGCGTGGTCGCTGTCGGGCCAGCGCACCTTGAAGGTGTTGCCGGGCAGCGCCTCGGGCCGGTCCAGCGGCCAGGTCAGGTGGATGACCGCGCCGGCCTCCAGATGGTCCTCGGGACGCGGCCTGGGGGCGGGCAGCGGCAGTTGCGGCTCGTCGGGGGCGGCCTTCTCGTCCTTCCTCACCTCCAGCACCGAGCCGGTGATGTCGTTGGGGCGATAGGTGGTGCAGCCCTTGCAGCCCAGGGCGTAAGCCTGCTGGTAGACGTCGCGGAAGGCCTCGAAGCCGATGCTTTCCGGCACGTTGATGGTCTTGGAGATGGAGCTGTCGATGTATTTCTGCACGGCGGCCTGCATCACCACGTGCTCGCCGGGGTCGAGGCGCTGGGCGTCGACGAAGGCGGCGGTGAGCGGCGCGGTCTCGCCCTTGAGGCGGCGGAACAGGCGCCAGGCGTAGTCGCTGACCTCCTCCTCGCGGCGCGAGCCGTCGCGCTGCAGCACGGTGCGGCTGTAGGTGAAGCTGAACACCGGCTCCAGCCCCGACGACACGTTGTCGGCGAACAGCGAGATGGTGCCGGTGGGCGCGATCGAGGTCAGCAGGGCGTTGCGGATGCCGTGGGCGGCGATGGCCGCCTGGACGTCCCCGTCCAGCGCCCGGACGTTCTCGCCGGCCAGGAACTTCTCCCGGTCGAACAGCGGGAAGGCGCCCTTTTCCCTGGCCAGCTCGACCGAGGCGAGATAGGCCTCGCGCCTGAGCGCCGCCATCCAGGTCTCGGTCAGGCGCACCGCCTCCCTGCCGCCGTAGCGGGCGCCGCACAGGATCAGCGCGTCGGCCAGCCCGGTGACGCCCAGCCCGATGCGGCGCTTGGCCTTGGCCTCGGCCTCGTGCTCGGGCAACGGAAAGCGCGACACGTCGATGACGTTGTCCAGCATGCGCACGGCGACGCGCACCAGGTCCCTCAGCGCGTCCATGTCCAGCCGGGCGCTGGCCTCGAACGGGTCCGTCACCAGCCGGGCCAGGTTGACCGAACCCAGCAGGCAGACGCCGTAGGGCGGCAGCGGCTGCTCGCCGCATGGATTGGTGGCGTGGATGGTCTCGCAGTAATGCAGGTTGTTCAGGCGGTTGACGCGGTCGATGAAGATCACGCCGGGTTCGGCATAGGCGTAGGTCGCCCGCATGATCCGGTCCCACAGCCGGCGCGCCGGCAGGGATTTGTAGACCGTGCCGCCGAACACCAGTTCCCAGCTGGCATCGTCCTTGACCGCCTGCATGAAGGCGTCGCTGACCAGCACCGACAGGTTGAACATGCGCAGGCGGCCGGGCTCGCGTTTGGCCTCGATGAAGGCCTCGATGTCGGGGTGGTCGCAGCGCATCACCGCCATCATGGCGCCGCGGCGCGAGCCGGCGCTCATGATGGTCTTGCACATGGAATCCCACACGTCCATGAACGACAGCGGCCCCGAGGCGTCGGCGCCCACGCCCCTGACCGGCGCGCCCTTGGGCCGGATGGTGGAGAAGTCGTAGCCGATGCCGCCGCCCTGCTGCATGGTCAGCGCGGCCTGCTTCAGATGCTCGAAGATGCCGCCCATGTCGTCGGGGATGTCGCCCATGACGAAGCAGTTGAACAGGGTGACGCGGCGGTCGGTGCCCGCGCCCGACAGGATGCGGCCGGCCGGCAGCAGCTTGAAATCGGCCATGGCGTCGTAGAAACGGCCGCTCCAGGCGGCGGGGTCGGCCTCGGGCCGGGCCAGCGCCCCGGCCACGCGGCGCCACGAATCCTCGATGGTCTTGTCCACAGGCTCGCCGTCGGCGGTCTTGAGGCGATATTTCATGTCCCAGATCTGCTGGGAGATGGCGGCCACCTGCGTCATGCCCGAGTCCTCCGCCGGAGCGGGCGCGCCGGCCCCGGTCTTTTCAATTATATCCAAAATCCGCTCAAACCCTGGATTTGGGCCAGGGCTGGCCGAAAGTCTAGGCCCCGCCGAGCCGCCGCGTCAAGGCGATCCGTTCACATTTTGTTTACACATGGCAAGTCCTTGATTCGCCAGCAAGGCGGAGGGTTATCCCCATGTTTCGCCCATCGGGTGGCAACCCCAGGGACAGCCGTCCACATGCTTATCCACAGGCGGTGCCCGGCGTCCCCGACCCGTCACGGCAGATGGGGATGGGCGGCGCGGGCCTCGGCCGCCAGGGCGTTGCTGGCATCCTCGATGGCGGTCTGCAACTGCGCCATGAACGCCTTGCGCTCCAGCCCCGGGGCGATGGGCGGCAGGAACGAGATGGTGACCACGCCGGCCCGTTTGGCCAGCTTGCCGCGCCCCCAGAACAGGCCGGAATTGACCGCCACCGGCACGCAGGGAAGATCCAGCGCGCCGTACAGCATGGCGACGCCGCTGTGGTACTGGCCGGCCTCGCCCACCTTCGAGCGGGTGCCCTCGGGGAAGATCACCACCTGGCGGCCCTCGGCCACCGCCGCCCGGGCGCCCGCCACCATGTCGCGCAGGGCTTTGGTGCCGGCGGCGCGGTCGATGGCCACCACGCCGGTCTTGCCGAGATACCAGCCGAAGATGGGGATGCGCAGCAGTTCGCGCTTCAGGATCACCGCCGGGTCGGACAGGATCAGGCGCAGGGCGAAGGTTTCCAGCGTCGATTGGTGCTTGGCGGCGACCAGCGCCGCGCCGCGGGGCACCGTGCCGCGCACCTGGAAGGACAGGCCGCACACGGCCTTCAGCAGCACGAAGGCGCCCTTGACCCAGAAGCCGGCGGCGGCGGCCACCACCCGGCGCGGCGCCAGCAGGAGCGGTAGGTACAGGACCCCCAGCACCAGGGTCCACAGGTAGAACAAGGCGAGGAACAGGGCGGAGCGGAGGCTGGTCACGGGGGCGCGGGCTTTCGGGGCAGCAGGGCGTGGCGGATTTCCACCGCCAGATACTTCGAATATTCGGTGGCAAGCAAGGCCGCCGTGCCGGGCCAGCGCCACCATTCCTGGCTTTTCACCATGTCGGGAAAGACCGGATGCGGCACGATGGCGATCGCGGGCATGGCGTGGCGGAACTCGGCCAGGCTGCGCGGCATGTGGTAGGCCCCGGTCACCAGCCTGAGCGAGGCGACGTTTTCCTTTTCCACCCAGGCCCTGGTCTCGGCGGCGTTGCCCACGGTGTCGCCGGCGGCGTGGCCCAGCACGATGGCCCCGGCCAGGTCGGGATGGTCGGTGCGCGCCAGCTTCAGGATCTCGCCGACCTCGACGCCGCGATGCACGCCGGAAATGAACAGCTTGCCGGCAAGCCCGCGTTCCAGCAGCCCGATGCCGGTGGACAGGCGCTCGCTTCCCCCGGTCAGCACCACGATGGCGTCGGTAGGGGTGGCGTAGTCCACCACCCTGTCCGGCAGGGTGGCGACGAACCACAGGAAGCCGCCGCACCACAGCAGGGCGGCCAGGATGGCGGTGCCCACCGCCAGCCCGCCGGCGCGGAAGGCCCGGCGCAGATAGGGGAAGCGCGGCGGCTGGTCGTTCATGGCATGCGGGCCAGCGTTCCGTGCACGGTCAGCCGCGCGGTGTACATGGCCAGCCCCGCCGCCGCCAGGGGCAGCAGGCCGATCACCACCCAGCCGAACAGGGGCAGCGACAGCGACGGCAGGAAGCCGCCCTCGACCCGCCCGGCCGCCCAGCCGATGGCGGCCAGCGTCGGCACCGCCAAGGCGAGGCCGAGCAGGCCGCCGCCGAAACCCAGCGCGAAGGCGCGGTCGGCGAACTGGCGGGCGATGTAGTCGTCGCGCGCGCCGATCAGGTGCAGCACCTCGATCACGCCCTTGTGCACCGCCATGCCGGTGCGGGTGGCGTAGACCACGGTGGCCGAGGTCACGCCGCCGATCAGCGCCACGATGGCGATGGCCAGCCATTGGGTGGTGCGCGACAGGTTGATGAGCCGCGACAGCCAGACGCGGTGGTCGTCCAGGCTGGCGCCCGGCACGGTCCGGGCCAGCCGTTCGGCCAGTTCGCCCAGGTCGACGCGGGCGTCGGGATCGACGCTGACGTCGATCAGCCGCGGCAGCGGCAGGTCGCGCACCACCTCGACATTGCCCAGCCACGGTTCCAGCAATGCGATGATCTGCGCCTTGTCCAGGGCGCGGGCCGAGGTGATCCCGGCGGTGCGCCGCATCAGCTCCACCGCCTGGCGCACCCGTTCGTCGGTCAGCATCTCGCCGGCCTCGCCGGGCACCGGGGCGACCTGGACGGTCAACGTGCCGGCCACGTCGCGGTCCCAGCGGCCGACCAGCCCGGCCAGCACGAAGGTGGCGGCCACCGCCACCGCCGACAGATAGACCATCAGCCCCACCAGCCAGGGCAGGAAGCGGCTGGTGGCGTCGCCCTTCAGCGGCAGATCGGAGCGCCGGCCCAGCATGGTCATTCCCCCCGGAGCACGGTTCCGTGCTCGAGATGCAGGCGCGGGTGATGGGCGAAACGCTGCACCAGCCCTTCGTTGTGGGTGGCGACCACCACGGTGGTGCCCAGCTTGTTCAGTTCCTCGAACAGGTAGAGCAGGCGGGTGGCGATGTGGTCGTCCACGTTGCCGGTGGGCTCGTCGGCCAGCAGCAGGTCGGGCCGGCCGATCACCGCGCGGGCGATGGCGACGCGCTGCTTCTGCCCGCCCGACAGGGTGGACGGCTTGGCGTGCAGTTGCTCGGTCAGGCCGACCCAGCCCAGCAGCTCGGGCACGTGCTTCTGCACCTCGGCCTCCCTGACGCCGCGCACGCGCAAGGGCAGCGCCACGTTGTCCAGCGCCGAGAGATGATCGAGCAGGCGGAAGTCCTGGAACACCACGCCGATGCGGCGGCGCAGCGCCGGCAATTCGTAGCGCCTGGTCTGGGCGATGTCCTTGTCGAACAGCACGACGCGGCCGCGCGTCGGGCGCAGTCCCAAGTACATCAGGCGCAACAGCGAGGATTTGCCCGCACCGGACGGTCCGGTCAGGAAGTGAAACGATGCCGACGGCAAGGCGAACGTGATGTCCTGAAGCACTTCCGGCCCCAGACCGTAGCGCAATCCAACTCCGTCGAACCGGATAATATGTTCCCCGCGCGGGCGGTGACGCACAATAGTTCTCCCAACGGCGCGAAGGATGACACGGGGGCTCCGTCCTCGTCCAGCGCGCGCTTGTGTTGGTTTTGGGATAGTCCTATAACGAAGATCGTCCCGGCAGGTTGTCTTAAGCAATGCTCATCAGCTGTCCGAACTGTGCGACCAACTTCTCCGTTCCGGACAAGGCCCTGGGGATTGCCGGGCGGACGCTGAAATGCGCCCGGTGCGGACATAAATGGTTCCAGTCGGCGCCCCGGCCGGAAGACGATTTCGCCCTCGACGAAAGCTCGTTCCCGCCGCCGCCTTTGCCCGAGCCGCGCCCGGTCTTCGCGCCGGAACCCGAGGCCCATGCCGCGCCCGGACCGGAGCCCGACCTGACCCGCTTCGATTTCGGCCGCCCGCCGCCGCCGGCCGAGCCGGTGGACCTGGACGACCCGCCGATTCCCGATCTTCGTCGCCAGTTGAAGGAAAGCGGCGTGCTGCCGCCCGAACTCGACCTGGACGGCGAGCCCAAGCCCATTCCGGAGGTCTTCGCCTCGCCGCCCAGGACCAGGAAGGGCACCGGCGGGCTGTGGCTGCTGCTGCTGGCCCTGCTGCTGGCCGCGGCCGGCGGCGGCGCCTATCAGTTCCAGGACAAGGTGGTCGGCCTGTGGCCGCCGGCCCACCAGATCCTCACCGACATGGGCCTCCGGGTGGAACGCCCCGGCGCCGGGCTGGAACTGAAGAACGCCGGCACGCCCGAGCGCCTGGTGCAGAACGACAGCGAAATCCTGATCGTGCGCGGCATCATCGCCAACGTCTCGGACCGCGAGCGCCCGGTGCCGACCATGAAGCTGGTGCTGCTGGACAAGGACCGCGTCGTGGTCCAGGAAAAGCTGTCCCAGCCGCCGGTCACCGCGCTGGACCCCGGCGGCACCGCCGGCTTCCGCATCCTGCTGGAACGCCCCGACCCCAACGCGGTCGAGGTCAACGTGCTGTTCGTCGATCCGCGCGAGGCCGAGAAGTAGGGAGCGGCGCCGTTCGCGGTACCCGGCCGCTTCGGCGGAACGCCTGCCGCCGCGGCACAGCAACGCGGAAGACAAGGTCATGTCAGCGGAGGCTGTTGGTGCTCCACATTGGCTCGCCAACAGCGACGGCTTGAGCGTTTTCGACGCCCAATACGGCCGTCATGCGCGGACTTGATCCGCGCATCCACGCGGTACCGCCCGCTTCGTCCCTGCCGCTCACGCGCGGATGGCCGGGTCGTGACGTTTACCGCCGGGCTGGCCATGACGCAAACCGAGCGTGGAGTACCACCCACAGGTCCCGCTTACATGCCCGAAGAAGAATATTCTTCTCTTTTCCGTGTTCATCCGTGGCGGCGAAGCCGCATCCGTGAAATCCGTGTTCTCATGCTCCCGTCACTCGACGTTGGGCCGAAACGGCCGGGTAGCGCGAGCGTCAGATCGCGCGGCGCGCCTTCAGCGCCGCGCTGATGGTGCCGTCGTCCAGATAATCCAGTTCGCCGCCCACCGGCACGCCGTGGGCGAGGCCCGAGACGGTCGCGCCCGCCGAAGCCAGGCGGTCGGCGACGTAGTGGGCGGTGGTCTGGCCCTCGACCGTGGCCGGGGTGGCGAGGATGATCTCGGTCACTTCCGGCCGGCTGGCGCGCTCCACCAGCCGGGCGATACCCAGGTCCTCCGGGCCGATTCCGTCCAGCGCGCTCAGCAGGCCGCCCAACACGTGGTAGCGGCCGCGGAAGGCGCCGGTGCGTTCCATGGCCCACAGGGCGCCGACATCCTCAACTACGCACAGAGTTGCATCGTCACGGCGCGGATCGGCACAGATCGAGCAGGGCTCGACGCTGTCGAAATTGCCGCAGACCGGGCAGGTCTTGACCGTCTCGGCGGCCGTGGACAGGGCCTGGGCCAAGGGAATCAGCAGGGATTCGCGCTTTTCCACCAGATGCAGGGCGACCCGGCGGGCCGAGCGCGGCCCCAGGCCCGGCAACCGCGAAAGAAGTTGTATGAGGCGCTCGATCTCGGGCCCGACCATTGTGGAAGTTCCGGCCTCAGAACGGCAGCTTCATCCCGGGCGGCAGGTTCAGTCCGCCGGTCAGCCTGGCCATCTCGTCCTGCATGGCGGCCTCGGCCTTGTTCTTGGCGTCGTTGAAGGCGGCGACGATCAGGTCCTCCAGCACTTCCACGTCCTCGGGCGTCACCAGGGCCTTGTCGATCTTGATGCCCTTCAACTCGTACTTGCCGTTCAGGGTCACGGTCAGCATGCCGCCGCCCGAGGCGCCGGTGACCTCCATCTCGGCCATCCTGGCCTGCATCTCGCCCATTTTGGCCTGCATCTGCTGGGCCTGCTTCATCAGATTGCCAAGGTTCTTCATGATTCCTCGTCTCCTGGAATGGGATCGGCGTCGAAGGCCAGTTCCCCCTCTTCCGGCTCCTCGTCGGCGAGGTCGCGCACCACCTCGATGGCGGCGCCGGGAAAGGCGGCCATCACCGCCTGGACCAGCGGATGGCTGGCGGCGTCCTGGCGCCGCTTGCTCTCGGCCTGGATGTCCTGCTCGGCCAGGGTCGGTTCGGCCGGGTCGGTGGTGTTGACCGTCACCACCCAGCGCCGCCCGGTCCAGTCGCTCAGGCAGCGGGCCAGACGCGGCGCCAGATCGCCGGGCGCGTTGGAGTGCGGGCGGAACTCTATTCTTCCAGGCTCGAAACGAACCGGGTTGACCTGGTTGCGCAGGGCCACCGCCAGGATGCCTTCCCGCTTCTGCGACACCAGGGCCGCCATCTCGGCGAAGCTGGCCGGCATGGGCGGAAGCTGGGCCGGCGCGGGGGCGGGCGCCAGCTTCAGCGCGGTGGCGCCGCCAC
>AGTN01211184.1_pt1 | contig 28346 bp, 23 predicted proteins | sample 314218 | NCBI WGS metagenome assembly AGTN01 (sample SAMN02954264, study PRJNA73603) | bioreactor metagenome | biome: terrestrial; feature: non-aerated bioreactor; material: poplar woody material; isolation source: poplar biomass | place: USA | collected 2006-12 | reverse complement strand
AAAAACATCTCTATCACTAATATTGCCCGCATGAACCGCGAATTTCTCAAAGCGAAATTCACAGACTAAAAGTTGGCAAAACCGTACTGAAAAAGCGTTTCTTCTCTGCATACGGAGATAGAGCGCTTTTCTTATATAGCTTTTAAACTTATTTAACAATCAAAACACAATCTTTTTTGTTTAATCACTGTCACAAGTACACGTTTGTACTTTGTAATTAAACAATCAATGAAGTAATGTTTTATTAAAACTGCCGAAAATGAAAATAAACAAAATTATCCGCAACACCTTGACAATAGTATTATTGTCGATGCTCGCCCTACCGGCCTTTTCTCAGGTTAAATTCGGAGTAAAGGCGGATGTAGGATTAAATAATCCCACTTTCGACAGCAACGCGTTGAAGGTCGAGAACATGACATCTTACAGTATCGGGCCTTCTATTGAGGCGATGTTTCCCTTTGCCGTAGTCGATTTCGGTATAGAAGCCTCACTTCTTTACAACGACAACCGCATGACCGTCTCCAATCTTTCCGGAGAAGGGACAAGCCCAGAGAATGATGTATCGAACCGCTATCTTATGCTGCCTGTCAATGCAAAAGTAAAATTCGGATTGGGGATGCTGCTTCCTCTTAGAATGTATGCTACCGCCGGACCGTACGCGGGGTATTTAATATCGGGTGATAAAATTGATTTACAGGGTATTGGAAATGACATCAAGGCGAAATCGTTTCAGGCAGGAGCCAATATAGGCCTCGGCGTGGAAGTGTTGAAAATGGTACAGGTGGGGTTGAACTACAGGGTGCAACTGACCGATAATTACGGTGTGGACCAACCCGACTGGAGAGATCCGCTGAACGGCAAATCACACGCATGGAGCATTACGGCAGCCATCTATTTTTAATACATGTATGCCGATGTAATTCTTCCTCTTCCTCTTTCCGAGCTGTTTACCTACGCCGTTCCGGCGGAGATGCGGCAAAAAATCGGGATAGGATACAGGATAACGGTACCTTTCGGACGAGGGAAATATTACACCGCCATCGTTGCGAACATACATGAGGATGCACCCGAGAAATTTAAGGTAAAAGAGATTCACTCCCTCATCGATGCATACCCGGTTGTGAACCGGCAGCAATTAATGTTGTGGGAGTGGATCTCTTTTTACTATTTATCGCCTTTAGGCGAAGTCTACAAAGCGGCCTTACCCTCATCGATGAAACCCGAAGATCTTCTGCGAAAATTCACCCCCAAAACTGAAAAATTCCTTCGGATAAATCCCGAAGTACCAACGAAATCCATACCCGCCCTGATTGGGAAAGCAAAAAAGCAGCAATTCCTGTTTAATGAAATCACCCGTTTTCTATTAGAAAACAGTAAGAATAGCGTCAGTAAAAAAGAGATATCCAGCTTCTCAGATTATTCCCCCTCCGTGCTCAAGGGGTTGCTGCAAAAAGAAGTACTTAAGGAATATTCCATAGAAACAGGACGTATCGATTCAGATAAAAAACCCACCCGAAGGCCGTATCCTCTGAATGAACCGCAGCAGAAGGCGTTTATCGAATTAAACGAGTGTTTTACCCAAAAACAGACCTGCCTTTTGCATGGAGTTACATCGAGCGGGAAGACGGAAATCTACATCCATCTCATGGAACAGTTCCTTGCTGCAGGCAAACAAATACTGTACCTGCTGCCTGAAATCGCGTTAACTACGCAACTTACGCAACGGTTACGGGCGGTTTTCGGTAATAGATTAGGTATTTATCATTCCAAAATCAACGACAACGAGCGTACGGAGATCTGGCAGAAAATGCTGTCGGAAAGTCCCTACGAAATTATTGTGGGGGTACGTTCTTCCCTATTCCTCCCGTTTCAAAAATTAGGGCTTGTCATCGTAGACGAGGAACATGAAGCAAGTTACAAACAACAAGAACCCGCACCTCGCTATCACGCACGCGATACGGCTATTATGCTGGCGCATTTTTCCGGTGCGAAAACACTTCTGGGGTCGGCCACTCCATCTATAGAATCCTATTTCAACACGCAAACGGGGAAATATGGACTGGTAACGCTAACCGAGCGTTTTAATGGAGTAAAGATGCCGGAAATTCAATTTGAAAATACAAAGGAGTTGCGCCGAAAAAAGAAAATGAAGTCCTTGCTCACACCCGCACTTATTGAACACATACAGGGGGCGCTTGAAAATGGCGAACAAGCCATCCTTTTCCGTAACCGGCGCGGATACGCACCGTTAATCGAATGCAAACAGTGCGCCTGGATCCCCAAATGCAGGCGTTGCGATGTATCGCTCACCTATCACAAAACGGGGAATAAATTGGTATGCCATTATTGTAATTCCTCCTACCGTATGCCTACAGAATGCCCTTCGTGCGGTGAAAAAGACCTTGAGCCGCTCGGGCAAGGAACAGAGCAACTGGAAGAAGAGGTATCGCGGCTTTTCCCCGGGATTATTGTTGCCAGAATGGATACGGATACTACACGCGGAAAGGATGTATACGAACGCATCCTAACCGATTTTCAGGAAAAGCGGATCCAGATTTTAGTAGGGACACAGATGCTTTCCAAAGGGTTGGATTTCGATGATGTAAGCGTAGTAGGCGTTATCTCGGCAGATTCGTTGCTCAACTATCCTGATTTCCGTTCTCACGAACGCGGGTTTCAGCTTATAACGCAGGCCGCAGGCCGTTCGGGTAGAAAAGACAAACAGGGTACGGTCATCATTCAAAGCTCCGATCCCGGGCAACCCATTTACACTTTTATTGCCGAAAACAATTACGAGGCTTTCTTCCATACCCAACTTTCCGAACGGAAACTGTTTAACTATCCCCCTTTTTACCGGTTAATCCGCGTTGTTCTAAAACATAAAGATGAAAAAAAAGCAGAGAAAGCCTCCTCCCTACTGGCCGCACTATTGAGAGAATCGTTACATGAACGCGTTCTTGGACCTAATAAACCGATCGTGAGCCGCATCCAACACTATTATATTCGTGAAATCCTGCTGAAACTGGAAAGCGGATTGGCGCACCAACAGGTGAGAAATTCATTAAAGAGGGCCGAACGCCAATTGCGTACCCATCAGGAATATAAATATGTGATGTTGTATTATGATGTAGATCCGCTGTAGGGATAACGAAAAAAACCGGTATTACTTTCGTAACGCCGGTTTTTACATATTTATTACTTCACTCTCGTGGAGCTTTTATTTCATTTCAATTTCTTCTTTCAGGTCTATTTCGTTTCCGTCTTTGTCGAAAAATTCATATTGCAGGAATCCAAGTTTCTGATCGGGAATAATCTTCATTCCCACATTGAATTTTTTCTTCCATTTGTACTTCAACGAAAACAAACCTTGCTGAACATACGCTGCAACATAAGGATGTATGTGCAGACTAAATTTCTTCACTTTTAGCTTGTTCACCAAATAATCGATTTTTCCTTCCAGTGTGTCGGTAAAAAGAATCGACGATTTTATTTTTCCCTTACCAAAGCAAGTGGGGCAAACCTCGCTTGTGGCAATTTCCATTTCGGGGCGTACACGCTGACGTGTAATCTGCATTATCCCGAACTTACTCAATGGTAAAATGTTATGCTTGGCTCTGTCCTGTGCCATCAGTTCCTGCATCTTGGAAAGCAGCTTGTTACGATGCTCTCCTTTGTTCATATCGATGAAGTCGATAACGATGATACCGCCCATATCCCGCAAACGCAATTGACGGGCAATTTCTTCGGCAGCAGCCACATTCACTTCATAGGCACTGTCTTCCTGACCCAGTTTCGATTTGTTACGGTTACCGCTGTTCACATCAATCACATGCAACGCCTCGGTATGTTCAATGATGAGATAGGCCCCGTTTTTAAATGTAACAGTTTTTCCAAAGAGCGATTTTACCTGTTTTGTAATGCCGTAATTATCTAAAATCGGTAACGCGCCGTTGTATTCCTTTACCACATTTTTTCTTTCCGGCGCAATAACGCTTACATATTCGGCAATTTGCTTGGACACATCCTTGTTGTTGATGTGTATCTGTTCAAAAGACGGACTGAAAATATCGCGTAGCAGTGCTACGGTGCGCCCTGTTTCCTCAAAAATGAGTACTGGCGCTTTGGCTTTCTGTATCTTGCCGATGTTATCTTCCCATCTTTTAACCAGAACTTTAAGTTCTGCATCGAGATCCGCAACTCGTTTGCCTTCGGCATTCGTGCGTATGATAACGCCGAAATTCTTGGGCTTTATACTTTGAATGAGTTGCCGGAGCCGAGCGCGCTCCTCGCGCGATTTGATTTTTTGCGATACCGACACGCGATTGATAAATGGAATCAACACCATAAACCGTCCGGCGAATGAAATTTCGGCCGTTAATCTCGGGCCTTTCGTAGAGATGGGCTCTTTGGCAATCTGCACTAATATTTCTTGCCCAACTTTCAGGATGTCCGAGATGGAACCTTCTTTATCGATATCGGGTTGCAGCTTCATCTTCTGGAGCTGCGGAATCTTCTTTTTGTCTTCAACAAGCTTCTGAAAATCCAGAATCGAATTGAATTCAACCCCTAAATCCAAATAGTGAAGAAAAGCGTCCTTCTTGTGTCCCACGTTCACAAAAGCAGCGTTGAGGGCGGGCATCAGTTTTTTCACTTTGCCCATGTAAATATTTCCAACCGCAAAAGAGCCGTCCTGGCTTTCCTGTTGCAGTTCTACCAGTTTTTTGTCTTCGAGAACCGCAATGGTAATTTCTTTGGGTTGAACATCTACAACAAGTTCGCTTGTCACAATTGTTCTTTTTAAATGTTTAATACTATTTCAGGCTTCTGTCGTCACAACAGAAAGGATGGTTCTCGCCAGAACCTTCTCCTTGTTTATATACAAAGAACAAACTTAATTCCCGATCGGTTTTCATTTAAGTTTGCTCCTGATATAGTTACGAGAAAAGCACTACAGGCTTATTTTTCTTTTTGTGCCTGTTTTTCCTCAGTCTTTTCTTACGTTTGTGGACAGACATTTTATGCCTTTTTCTTTTTTTCCGCTGGGCATCTTCTATTTCTCCTTTTTGATTAATTTACTTCGCTTCTTTTACTTTAGCAACAAATGTCTTGGCTGGCTTGAAAGCGGGAATATTGTGTTCGGGAATAATGATGGTCGTGTTTTTAGAAATATTACGAGCTGTTTTTTGCGCTCTTTTTTTTACGATGAAGCTGCCGAAACCTCTTAAGTACACGTTTTCGTTGCTTGCTAAAGAATCTTTCACCACTTCCATAAAAGATTCCACGGTTGCCAATACGGATGCTTTATCTACACCCGTGTTCTTTGCAATTTCATTTACAATATCTGCTTTAGTCATTTTACTTATATTTTTAAATATTAATAATAATAGCGTTTGTTAATTAGTAAAATTTTGGATTGCAAATATATAGCTTTTTTTCCAACACGAAAAATAATTACAGGGAAATTTTCAGTTTTTTGCGCTTTTTCATACGATTAATATATTTTTCTGCGGTATAGGGTATGAAACTTTTTCGTTAAGCGATGTACAGAAGCCGAATTCATTGGAAATGTTTCGATAAGCGAATACAGAGGAAAAACTTGGATTTTAACTAACGCCGACCGTTGGTTCCCGCTCGTTTCATACGATTATATTATTTTTTAGCGTAGTTTTGTAGGACAAAGCATATTTCAATGGAAAAAGCAGAACAGTATTCAATCATTACCTCACGGCTACTACATTGGTACGAAGAGAATAAGCGGGAGTTACCCTGGCGCGGCACCACCGACGCGTATACCGTATGGATATCGGAAATCATCCTTCAACAAACGAGGGTCATGCAGGGGTGGGATTATTTTTTGCGTTTCATACGAAGATTCCCCGACGTTCAGTCGCTCGCCGACGCCGAAGAGGACGAAGTGTTGAAACTATGGCAGGGACTCGGATATTATTCACGCGCCCGCAATATGCATGCGGCTGCGAAACAGATAGTGAATCGTTTCAAAGGCTCGTTTCCGAGAGCATATCCCGATATCCTTTCGCTCAAAGGCGTGGGTGAATACAGTGCTGCGGCCATCTCGTCCATAGCATTCAATAAGCCGTTTGCCGTGGTCGATGGAAATGTGGTCAGAGTACTATCCCGCCTGTTTGCCGTTGAAACGGGCATTCACACATCGGAAGGAAAAAAACAATTTCTTCCATCGCGCAATTGTTGCTCTATAAGAAAAAACCGGGGATCTATAATCAGGCGATCATGGATTTCGGATCCCTCATTTGCGCACCTGCGCAGCCAAAATGCGCAGCATGTATTCTTCAGGAGTACTGCAGGGCATTTGATGAAAACCGCGTGGCGGATTTTCCTGTGAAAAAACAAAAAAAACCGGCCACAAAGCGTTATTTCCATTATTTCCATATTGTGCATGACAATAACACCTATTTATATAAACGCGATCGCTCCGATATATGGAAAAATTTGTACGAATTTCCGCTCATAGAGACACGAATGCCGATGGATTTTGTTCAATTGAGACAGACCGAAGAATATCAAGCCCTCTTTTCCGGTATTCCGTCCTTACCGGGCACTCATCCCCTCATGCTCAAGCATAAGCTTTCACACCAGGAGATTCATACGAGTTTTTATCGCATCGTTATTCCTGAAAAATTTCATTTCAGGCCTCCTCAAAACATTATCAGAACTGAGATAGGGAACCTTTCCGAGTATCCAATATCAAGGCTGACACATAAATATCTTGAAACAATTTAGCCGTTTTTTATTGCATGTTACAAAAATATACTTAATTTTGCTTCTATAGCGTAAAACTATTTTTAAATCAAAAAATTATTTAGTTATGTCGGTGAACAAAGTTATTTTAGTTGGAAATGTAGGGAAAGACCCGGAAATGAAGTATTTTGACAACGACGTTGCGAAGGCGAATTTTTCGCTCGCAACAAGTGAGAGAGGCTACACAACATCTAACGGCACACAGGTACCTGAACGTACAGAATGGCACAATATTGTTTGTTGGAGAGGATTGGCGCAGATTGCAGAAAAATTTGTAAAAAAAGGGACGTTGCTTTACATTGAAGGAAAAATTCGTTCCCGCTCGTATGACGACCAGAATGGGGTAAAGAGATTTATTACCGAAGTGGTTGCCGATAATTTAGAGTTATTGAGCCGCAAATCGGGAGGCGGAGAGTATGAAAATGGCGGAGGCAAACATGATTCTTCCCATGCCGTTGACTCACCGGACGATCTGAACGAAATTTCGGATGTAGATGATTTGCCGTTTTAAATAAATCATCGTAATTTTGCAGGAGAATGTTTTACCCCTTTTTTGAAAATCAAGCGTTAAAACATTCTCTTCGTTTCACTAAAAAATTGCCACTTGGATCCTGACCCTTTATCGTTTTTATACATAAACCTGCCGGTCTTTGTACCTGCGGTATCCGATTATTTTTTAACTGCGCTGCTCCTCCTGCTCATCATTTTTAATGCCATCATTTCAGGTTCCGAAGTTGCTTTCTTTACGGTAGAGCAAAATCTTGCCGATGATATACACACATCCGAGGAATCCAAAAAAATCCGTATCTCAAACCTTCTTAATAAGCCGGAAAAACTTCTGTCCTCCCTTGTCCTGACCTATAACTTCCTGAACGTAACCATTACCGTACTGCTGATTTATCTGCTAAACAGGTTGCCCTGTTTTGCAGGAAGTATCACCGAGACGCTCATCCCGGAGATCATTGTTTCCATTTGCGTGATTCTGGTGTTCGTGGATATTTTACCCAAACTGTATGCATCGCATAATCCCTTGCGGTTTGCCGGCAACAATGCGCCTTTTATTCATCTGGTGAATATGCTGATGAGTCCGTTCTCTTCACTGCTCGTGAAAACCACGAGCGTTTTCGACCGCTCCATTATTCACCGGAAGCATGAGATCTCGGTAGACGAACTCTCCAAAGCGCTCGAAATCACATCGAATGAGATTACGCGGGGACAGGAAAAGGAGATGCTCGAAGGAATTATCCGCTTCAAAGACAAGACGGTAGACGATATTTTTGTTTCGAGGAGCGATATAGTAGCCATTGATGTAAAAAAGCCGTTTAACGATGTGATCGATTTTATTGTGGATGCCGGTTTTTCACGTATTCCCGTATTCGAAGAAAATCCCGATAACATCAAGGGCATTTTATATGTGAAAGATCTGTTGCCGCATCTGGGGAAAGCCGCCAATTTCAGATGGCAATCCCTCATACGGCCGGCCTATTTCGTGCCGGGAACAAAACGCATAGACGACCTGCTGGAGGAGTTCCGCGCCAACAAAAACCATATGGCCGTCGTGGTGGACGAATACGGCGGTACGTCGGGGGTGGTTACCATGGAAGATATTCTCGAGGAAATTGTCGGCGATATAAGCGACGAATATGATGAAGATCTGCCTTTTTATACCATGGCCGCGGACGGCTCCTATATTTTCGAGGGGAAAACACCGCTGGAGGATTTCATAAAAATCACCCATCTTCCCGAAAAAGATTTCGAGAAAATGTCGGAAGAAGTAGATACTCTTGGCGGGCTGTTGCTGGAACTGAAAGGCGATTTTCCCAAACGTAAAGAAAGTTTCACTTACAAAAAATACACTTTTTTGGCGGAAGAAATGAATAAAAAACAAATTATGAAGGTGCGTTACATTCCGCCGAAAAATAAAAAGATGAAGAATAAACCCGATAAGCTTATCCAATAACTGCCCTTATGCTTATCAGAAAAGAACATATTGATACCGGAGGCCTGTTGGGAGTATGGAGAATGGATGAATCGCGCGAAGAGCTTTTGCGGCTTTATCCTGCACATCTTCGCTCCGGAGCAGTTGAATATTTAACCGGCATCCGCTCTGAAAGACGTTCCATTGAATGGCTTTCCACCCGGATTATGCTGTTTGTTCTTTTGGGAGAGGAGAAAATCATTCATAACCGAAAAGACGGCAAGCCTTATCTGGACGATGGAACTCATAATATAAGCATCTCTCATACAAAAGACTACGTCGCTATCCTTCTTCACGAAACGCACCCCGTCGGAATCGATATTGAAACGCGATCGGAAAGAGTGAAAAAAATCGCGGCAAAATTTATTTCAGAAGAGGAATACATTGACCCATCGCAAAAAACCGTCCATCAGCTATTGCATTGGTCGGCAAAGGAGAGTATGTTCAAATTGATGAACGAGCAGGCAGTTGATTTCAAGCAACATCTTCATATACACAGGTTTACTCCAGAGCTCAACGGTGTGATATCGGCAAGGGAAACAAAAACCGAACAATCCCATTTATTCAGCGTGCACTACGAGGTCCATCCCCATTACGTCCTCACCTGGGCAATAGGTTGATTCGATAATGCGAGGGATGTGCTAATTTAATGGGGCAATGAGCTCACGTTATTCACGCTATACGCATTATTCGGCTTCACCGTTATTAAAAACACCATAAATCGGTTGGCAGTAAGCAGTAGGCAGTAAGTCGGGAATCAGTAAATCGGGAAATCGGCGAATCAGTGAATAAAAAAACGCCTCGAAGTACTTCCGAAGCGTTTCAGTTATTTCACTACGATCAAACAATCTACACGTTCAAAGACACACGTTTGAAAACGGTTACCGATAGTTCTTTATCGTTTTCTTTCAAAAATTGTTCGACGGTTTTTTTCGGATCCTTCACGTACTCCTGCTGAAGAAGGGTGGATTCTTTATAGAATTTCTGTAATGCGCCTTCAGCAATTCTGTCCAATAAATTTTCGGGCTTTCCGGCCTCACGGGCTTTTTCGCGCGCAATCTCCAACTCCTTCTCTTTTACTTCTGCAGGGATACTTTCAGCCGTTATGGCAATGGGATTCATTGCAGCAACCTGCATCGCCACATCTTTTGCCACATGTTCATCCACGTTGGGTTTATTAAATCCCACCAGGGTAGCCAGTTTATTGCCCATGTGAATGTAAAAAGTTACGAAAGGGGCCGTTATTTGTTCGTAAAAGCCCAATTCCATTTTCTCTCCTGTAGCGCCTATTCTATCGGTAATCAACTGCGAAACGGTTCCGTTGGGAAGTTCCACTGCCAGTAAATCATCCAGCGTTTCAGGTTTGTGCGTAATGGCGGCATCAAGAATCTGCTCCGTGAGGGCTATGAATTCTTCGTTTTTTGCCACGAAGTCTGTTTCGCATTGTAATGCTACTACTGCAGCGAAATCGCCTTCTGTTTTAGCCAATACACATCCTTCCGATGCTTCACGGTCTTCGCGTTTCGCGGCTACTGCCTGTCCTTTTTTGCGAATGATTTCCATCGCTTTATCGAAATCTCCGTTCGCTTCATTGAGTGCATTTTTGCAATCCATCATTCCCGCACCTGTCATTTTACGTAAATGCTGGATTTCTGCCATTGTAACTGCCATATTCTATTGTTTATCTGTTTTAATGTTTACTTTATTCGTCAACCTCTTCGTCTTTCGCAAATTTACTTACCACGGCAGCTTTCATTGCTTCTGTATCTTCTTTCTTCACGCGTTCTTTTTTCGCTGCTTTCGATTTGCGTTCTCTACGCTGAGGGGCTTCTTCGTCCTGATCTTCCGATGCAGCTGTATCGGCTTTCTCTACTTTGCGTTCATCCAGGCCTTCCTTTATGGACTCGCAGATGAAGCCGAGGATCATATCCACCGCCTTTGAAGCATCATCGTTAGCAGGAATCACGAAATCGATATTCGACGGATTGGAGTTGGTATCTACAATGCCAAAAACAGGAATTCCCAGACGTTCGGCTTCTTTTACGGCGATCTGTTCTTTCATCACATCCACCACGAAAAGAGCGGAGGGAAGACGTGTAAGGTCTTGAATAGAACCTAAGTTTTTTTCGAGTTTCGCACGCTGGCGGGTAACCTGGAGTTTTTCGCGTTTGGATAACGTATCGAACGTGCCGTCTTTGATCATTTTGTCGATACTGCTCATTTTCTTCACCGCTTTGCGGATGGTGGGAAAATTGGTGAGCATGCCGCCCGGCCAACGTTCAATAACGTAGGGCATGTTCACGTTTTGTGCTTTTTCTTCTATTACAGGTTTTGCCTGTTTCTTGGTTGCGACGAAAAGGATTTTTTTTCCCGATTTTGCAATCTGTTTCAGGGCTGCCGCGGCCTCTTCGGCTTTCGCGATTGTTTTGTAAAGATCGATGATGTGGATTCCGTTGCGCTCCATGAAGATATAGGGAGCCATCGCGGGATTCCATTTTCTTTTCAGGTGGCCGAAATGTGCGCCGGCCTCAAGAAGTTGGTCAAATTCTAATTTTGCCATGTTTGTTTTTTAAATTTATTCGTTTACATTCTTTTTCTAAACCGAACCGTAAGGTAAATTACCCCTCCTTTTTAATCCATTCCGGATAACGTCCTTACGGTTTAGATACTAAACGTTTTAGCCGGCTCTGCAGCTTTTATGTATGCGTCCGGGAATTTTGTCACAGCAAAGGAAAAAAATCCCGGCTCGTATATCCAAAAAGTTAACGTTTCGAGAACTGGAATCTCTTTCTTGCTTTGGGTTGTCCCGGTTTTTTGCGTTCAACCACCCTCGGGTCGCGTGTCATGAACCCTTCGGCTCTCAAGGCCGGTTTATCTTCGGGATTGATTTTTACCAAAGCGCGCGCAATTCCCAGTCTGGCTGCCTCTGATTGTCCTTTGTATCCGCCTCCGCCGAGATTAATCCTGATATCATATTTATCCGATACATTGAGTGTATTCAACGGCTGTTTTACAACGAATTGAAGGATAGAAGAAGGAAAATAATTTTCCAGATCGCGTTTATTGATGACGATCTTGCCTGTTCCCTCGGTTACGAAAACACGAGCCACTGCCGCTTTGCGCCTTCCTATTGCATTTACTGCTTCCATCTTTATTATTTAAGAGTATTAATGTCTAATTTTTTGGGTTTTTGTGCCTGGTGCGGATGCTCGTTTCCGGCATACACAAACATGTTTGTTAAAATAACGTCGCCCAATTTATTTTTCGGCAACATCCCTTTCACCACTTTTTTGAAAAGCCTGTCGGGCCCTTTTGCCATCAAATCGGCGGGAGTATATTCACGCTGCCCGCCCGGATAACCGGAGTAGCGTAAATAAATGCGGTCGGTCCATTTGTTTCCAGAAAGTTTCACTTTATCCGCATTTACGATGATCACGTTATCGCCGCAATCCACATGCGGGGTGAAACTTGCTTTATACTTACCTCTCAGCAACTTGGCAACTTTAGAACAAAGACGGCCCAAAGGCTGTCCCGTAGCATCAATTTCAATCCATTCTTTTTGAGCCGTTTCTTTATTTACAGAAATGGTTTTATAACTTAGCGTATCCACTTTTGTTGATTTTTTAATTAGTAAATAGTATGAAGTTGATTTTCCTTGCTTCCTATCTTGTCTTGCTAAGGGACAGAATAAGCAAATAAAAAGCTTTAAATCAAACTCTTAATTGATAAAAACTAATAATCGGACTGCAAAGTTACAATAATTCAGATTATTACCAAAGCTTTTATGCCGATTTTCTTTTCCCAAAAGTATTTTTTCCGGGGCTGCCGAGGCGTGTACCCCTCACGAAAAAGCTTGCCTATATCCACCTTATTACCCGACAGGGATTTCCATACGCAACCACGCGGGAGGGGATATCTTTCGTCACCCCGCTTCCCGCGCCGACAAACATGTTGTCACCCATAGTCACACCCGGCAAAATGCACACATAGGCGCCTATACACACACCATACGCCGCTTTTTCTTTTTCCGCCATTTTTTCCAGTCGATTAAAAATTATCATTTACAATTTTTGTCTGTTTATAAAAATAATGTATCTTTGCACCCACAAAATATGGCTCCGTAGCTTAACTGAATAGAGCATCTGACTACGGATCAGAAGGTTACAGGTTTGAATCCTGTCGGAGTCACTACTTTAAACGCTATTCAACGGATCGGAATGACGTTGTGGGGCTTTTTTATTTATCTCTCTGCACCACCGACACCTCGTCATCGCACAGCACAAGCACTCCCGCATCTATTAAAAACCGGATCACCGTTATCGTTTTTCGGCTGTCTTCTTCCGGCAGCGAGTCCACCAGCTGATTCAGCCGCTGTGACGGTTGCTCTTTCAGGGATCCTCTTAACGCTTCTTCTATTCTACGAAACTCGTAATTCGACAAGCCCGTCTCGTTTTTCTTCAGGCATACATCGCAGTTCCCGCAATCTTTCGGATTGTTTTCACCGAAATAGATCAGCAACATTCTGCTGCGGCACACATGCCCCTCCTCCACATAATCGATCATCGAATAAATCCGTTTCTCAAAACGCTTTTTCCGCTCTTCATAGACCGTTTTGGAAATGGAGACGAAACGCGTCTCCTCACGGGAGGTGGTAAAAACAATAAAGGGTGTTTTTTTTTGGGGAATGTATCGAACATACCGCATTCGGGACAAAGAAGTGAGCATTTCGTACACTTCCTTGCGACTTTTTCCTGTTCGTGCGGCCAGTAACGATTCATCGATATAGATATCGTCCGAAAAAACGCCGGTGTAATTCCTCAAAATGGTGTGCAGCAACTCATCAACCTCTCTATCCATGCGAAGAGAATACATTTCGTCGCGATAAATAAGAAACCGGATCCGGGAACGCATATCAATCTCTTCGGTATACTCTATGTAACCGGCCAGTTCCAATATTTTCAACGCATGGTGCGTTTGCAGGAAGGGGAGTTTGAACGGCATACAAAATTCGTGCAGACTGAAATCATACACATCGTTATAACCTGTACCCACGGCTACTTGATAATAATTACCCAATGCTTCATATACACGCACAATAAAATCCCGCTTGGGAAAAGAATCCAAAATACGCTTTTTCAGTTTTGCGCTGTCGGCTTTTGTGTATAAAATGGTGGCGTACGAGCGTTCACCGTCGCGTCCGGCACGGCCGGCTTCCTGAAAATATTCTTCCAGTGAGTTCGGCAGATCCATATGAATAACCGTTCGCACATCAGGCTTGTCAATCCCCATGCCAAACGCGTTTGTTGCAACAATGACCCTGCAATCGTTCAGCTTCCATGCATTCTGTTTAAAGATCTTATCTTCATAAGAAAGTCCCGCATGAAAATAATCGGCTGAAATACCTGCCTTTTGGAGCGATTTCGCGATTTCTTTCGTTTCCTGCCGATTTCTCACATAGACAATACTCGTTCCGGGGACAGATTGAAGAATATGTATCAGCTCCCCTGTTTTATTTTCGGCGTTGCGTACCACGTACGACAGATTCTCCCGTGCAAAACTCTTCCGGAAAACATTCTTCTCTTTGAAAAGCAATTTCTCCTGAATATCATCCACCACCTCTTTGGTTGCCGTGGCCGTGAGGGCGAGTACCGGAATATTCTCCAACAACCGCCGGATTTCGGAAATTTTCAGGTACGAAGGACGAAAATCGTATCCCCATTGCGAAATGCAATGCGATTCATCCACCACCAGGAGGCAGACATCCATAGCGCGCAATTTAGCAATGAAAATATCGGAGGAGAGACGTTCGGGAGAGACATACAAAAATTTATAGTCGCCGAAAATACAGTTTTCAAGGGTAGTAATAATCTCGTCGCGGGACATTCCGGAATAGACCGCCGCTGCTTTGATGCCTCTTTCACGAAGGTTGTCCACCTGGTCTTTCATTAATGCAATGAGCGGCGTCACCACCAGGCAAATCCCCTTCATCGCCATCACGGGAACCTGAAAAGTTAACGATTTCCCTCCGCCGGTAGGCATCAAACCCAGTGTATCCTTCCCTTCCCATACAGATTGAATAATTTCCTCCTGTAGCGGACGGAATGTTGAATAACCCCAATAGTCGCGAAGTATGGTGTGAAACAATTCCGATTGCATAAGCAAGGGTTTGTTTGATTTTATCCCCGTATATCTTTCACCATCAACTGGGTGAATGTATTGCTGCCGTGGGTATTCTCTTCAATAGTATAACAAATTTCTATCGGTTGGCCGGCCTTAATCCGCTTATAAAAATCCTGCTGGCAGAAAGCGATGCCGGGCATGGGCTGATCTGTGGTCTTATCGACAACCTCCAACTTGATATGGCGAAATCCTTTCCCTACCAGTTTGCTGTTTCCGGAATCAAACACATCCCTGGTGAGAAAAACAGGATTTTCGTTTTCAGGCCCAAACGGGTTGAACAGATCAAGTCCTTCGATAAGCGCAGGAGTGATCTGTGAGAACGATATCTCGGCATCCACCGTTATTTGCGGCAACATCATCTTCGGTTCAATTCCGTCAAAGGAAAGGGTATTGAAACGCTGCGTGAACTCTTCCAGATTTTCTTCACGGAGCGTTAATCCGGCAGCATACGTATGTCCTCCGAAATTTTCCAGAATATCACGGCACGATTCAATGGCTTTATACACATCGAACCCGAGCACCGAACGCGCCGATCCGGAAATCAAGTTGTTGGATTTGGTGAGAACAATGGCCGGGCGGTAATATTTCTCGGTTAACCGGGATGCCACAATCCCCACTATTCCTTTATGCCACGTTTCGTTGTAGAGCACGATGCTCTTCTGATTTTCAATATCGACGTGATTATCGATATAGTCGATAGCCTCCTCCGTAATTTTTTTGTCCAGCTCGCGCCGATCTTCGTTGTATTTATCGATGTTTTTACTTTTCTCCCGTGCGGATGTCATATCGTTGGCTAACATCAGGTCCACCGCCTCTTTCCCGTTCATCATCCTTCCCGAAGCATTGATGCGGGGCCCAATCTTAAAGACGATATCGTTTACGGTTATATGTTTACGGTGCAACCCACAAATTTCAATGATACCTCTCAAACCGAAACTGGGGTTAGAATTGAGTTGTTTCAACCCGTAATAGGCCATGATACGGTTTTCACCCGTGAGAGGCACAATATCGGAAGCAATGCTTACTGCAACCAAATCGAGCAGCGGCTCAATATCTGAAAAAGGATATCCGTTTTGCTGTGAAAATGCCTGCACCAGCTTGAAACCCACGCCACAACCCGAAAGTTCATCGTAAGGATACGTGGAATCGAGCCGTTTTGCGTCTACCACTGCTATTGCCTCCGGAAGCTGGGCATCCGGCATATGATGATCTCCGATAATAAAATCAATGCCTTTTTCTTTGGCATAAGCGACTTTACTCACCGCCTTTATGCCGCAATCGAGAGAGATTATGAGTTTTACACCTGTTTTCACGGCATAATCGATTCCCTGAAACGAAATGCCATACCCTTCATCGTACCGGTCAGGAATATAATAATCAATATTATTGGTTATCCCCCGAAAAAATTTGTACACCAACGAAACAGCTGTGGTACCATCCACATCGTAATCCCCATAAATGAGGATTCGTTCTTTGTTGCCCAGAGCCGTCTCAATCCGCCGGATCGCTTTATCCATATCAGGCAACAGAAAAGGGTCGTGCAAATCTTCCAATTTTGGATACAGGAATTTCATGGCCTCTTCCCTTGTCTCTATGCCTTTATTAACAAGCAATTCAACAAGAACGGGATGTACGTTTAATTCTTTCGCTAATTCATTTTTTATATTTTTTTGGTCGTGTGATAGGGTTGAATAATTCCATCTGTAAGTCATTTATATCGTTTTTTTCTTTCTCTCTTAAGTCCCGAATCCACTTCGGGAAGCGGTTTAAAGAAGCACTCCGCACCGCACCGGGGTCTCAGTAATGGCTTACGTATCTATATACCATTCCGAAGATGTAAAGATAATATTATTTTTTTGATTCAGATATTTTAAACAATAAATAACCAATTTTCGGAATTACGGCATCCGGAGAGAGCGTAATAAGGGCCTGTCGGAGAGGACAAACGGCACCTCGCCATACCGATTTTCAGGAATTAATTCTTATTCGTACCTTTGCACCTTAAAAATCATAGACAGAATGGAGATAGCAGCGTTAGTTTCCGGCGGCGTAGACAGTTCGGTTGTGGTGCATCAGTTAAAGGAGATGGGTTACGATCCGACTATTTATTATATAAAAATAGGGATGGAGGATAAGGACGGTTATATCGATTGCCCTTCGGAGGAAGACATTGAGATTGTGTCGTTCATCGCGAAAAAATATGGCTGTCGGTTGGAGATTGTTTCGTTGCACGAAGAGTATTGGGATAGTGTGGTGCGGTATACCATCGATTCCGTGAAACGGGGATTGACGCCCAACCCCGATATGATGTGTAATAAATTGATCAAATTCGGAGTTTTCGAACAAAAATGGGGGCACCATTTTGATAAGATCGCGACCGGGCATTACGCCACCACTACGGAATCGGACGGGTTAACCTGGCTTTCCACCGCAAAAGACCGGGTGAAGGATCAGACCTATTTTCTGGGACAAATCAGCTATATGCAGGTTTCCAAGCTGATGTTTCCTATCGGAAATTTGCTGAAATCGGAGGTGCGTGCCATTGCCGCCAAGCAAAAACTGCCGTCCGCACAACGTAAAGACAGCCAGGGGATCTGTTTCCTTGGAAAGGTGAATTACAACGAGTTCATTGAGCGCTATCTGGGCAGGAAAGAGGGGCTCATCGTAGAGCTGGAAACGGGAAATATTTTAGGAAAACATCAGGGATTCTGGTTTCACACTATCGGACAACGTAAAGGGCTCGGACTGAGCGGAGGTCCGTGGTTTGTGATAAAAAAAGATGTGAACCGGAACATCGTATATGTTTCCAAAGGATACGACACAAAACACCAGTACGGCGATCGCATCAACCTTCAAGGATTCGGTTTTATCACCAAAGATATCTGGGGCGATTTTGAAGACGAAAAAGAGATTGTGTTCAAGATTCGCCACACACCCGAATTTACCCAAGGGCGAATTTCCAAAATCGGAGACATGTACCGCATTCAATCCGATGAGCCTGTGCAAGGAATTGCCTCGGGGCAATTTGGAGTGGTGTACGACAGGGAAAATCGTTTGTGCCTGGGAAGTGGAATGATTATTTGATGATTATGGAGAATGAACATACGTATAGAATTTGTCAATGTAATTGAGTTCCTGGGGACGTTCGCCTTTGCCATCAGCGGCATCCGGCTGGCATCGGCAAAACAATTCGACTTGTTCGGCGCCTTTATTATTGGATTTGTAACAGCCGTCGGAGGCGGCACGCTGCGGGATCTCCTGCTCAATGCTACTCCTTTCTGGATGGAGAATCCCGTATATCTATGGGCCACATTTTTGGCATTGGTATTCGTTTTTATTTTTCATAAACAGACCATTCGGCTAAACAATACTTTTTTATTTTCGATAGTATCGGGTTGGGACTCTTTGTAGTAGTGGGAACAGAGAAAGCACTTGCTCTCGGTTTTGATCCGTGGGTCGCAGTGATAATGGGTACTATTACCGGCTCGGTAGGAGGTATGCTGCGTGATGTGCTGATCAACGAGATACCGCTTATTTTCCGTAAGGAGATTTACGCGTTGGCCTGTGTGATTGGCTGCGTAGTATTCACAGTCTTACGCTCCTTTGAAGCGAACAAAATTTTTACCGAACTTACAACGGCAATCGTTGTGATACTCATCCGTACCTTAGCGGTTCGGTTTCAGTGGTACCTCCCCATCCTAAAAGGCGAAGAGAACAATTCCTGATCTTTTTCACTATTGTGACTCATATTTTATTACATTTGCATAATATAGTCTGCGCCTCGGGAAACTGTGAGCAAGCTCCCGTTTCCTCTCGGCTTGTACTATATTTGCGAAATAAAACCGGTCGGCTATGCAGAAAATCTTTATTTTACTCACGCTTCTTACCCTTTTATCCCTTTCAAAAGCCTCCGCTCAATTTGAAGGCACTTTCGGAATAGGTGTCCATGCGGATTACGGAGCCGAAATAAACAGCCTGGGCATAGGAGCGCATCTTCACTATTACCGGACCAACACTCTCCGGTTTGCCCCTGCGTTCACCTATTTCCCGGAACGAAGAGGAGAAGGGATGTGGATCGTGGATGCCGACGCGCATTACATCCTACCGGTCTCCGTTTCGGCGTCGCTGTACCCGGTTGCCGGCCTCAGCTATTCGAATTGGACGCACGATGCGTCAAAGTCGGGAGGCCTCTTTGCCGAAGACAGGCGGGATCATCGTATTGGAGCCACTCTGGGTGTCGGCTTTCAGCATGATATCAGTTACAGGTTACGTGCGAATTTCGAATTGAAATACCAATTCATCAAAGATTATTCGCAGGTAGTTTTTATGGCGGGCTTCGGTTTTTGGCTCTGAACAAACAAATTATTTTCAACGAAATGAAAGATTTTATCACCAACGAAATAAAAAATGAAAACGCAGTTTTGGTAGGGCTTATCACGCCCGAACAAAACGAAGAAAAGGTTAATGAGTATCTGGACGAACTGGCTTTTCTGGCCGAAACGGCAGGACTTGTTCCCCTAAAACGCTTTGTGCAGCGGTTAGATAAGCCCAACTCGGTCACGTTTGTGGGTAAGGGAAAGCTTCAGGAGATTGAAGCATACGTAAAAGAGGAGGAAAACGAGGTAGGCGTAGTGATTTTCGATGACGAACTCTCCGCAAAACAGATCCGCAACATCGAAAAAGAGCTCAATATCCGTATTATGGACAGAACCAGCCTCATTCTCGATATCTTTGCGATGCGGGCACAGACGGCTAACGCCAAAGTGCAGGTGGAGCTGGCTCAGTATCAATACCTGCTTCCCCGGCTCACCCGGATGTGGACTCACCTTGAGCGCCAACGAGGCGGCGGCGGAACCATCATGCGCGGCCCCGGTGAAACACAGTTGGAAACCGACCGACGCATCATCCTCGATAAAATCTCACACCTGAAACAGGAGTTGAAAGATATCGACAAACAGAAATCCGTGCAACGCAAGAACCGCGGAAAACTGGTGCGTGTGGCGCTGGTGGGATACACCAATGTGGGTAAATCCACCCTGATGACGTTGCTCAGCAAGAGCGAGGTGTTTGCGGAAAACAAGCTTTTCGCCACGCTCGATACTACCGTACGCAAAGTAACCATTCAAAACCTGCCGTTCCTGCTCACAGACACCGTAGGATTTATCCGTAAATTGCCCACGAACCTGATTGAATCGTTCAAATCGACCCTTGACGAAGTGCGCGAAGCGGACATTCTCCTGCACGTGGTGGATATTTCTCATCCCGCGTTCGAAGAGCAGATAGACGTGGTAGAAAAGACATTGTTCGAGATTGATGAAACCCGGAAGCCTACCATCCTCGTCTTCAACAAGATAGATGCTTTCTCACATGTGATAAAAGAAGAGGACGACCTCACGCCGAAAAAACGTGAAAACTATACGCTGGAAGAATTGAAGCGATCGTGGCTGAGCAAGTTCAAAGAGAACTGCATCTTTATTTCGGCAAAAGAGAAAGAGAATATCGATGATTTGAAACAAATTATCTACGAAAAAGTAAAGGAAATACATATTACCCGCTTTCCCTACAACGATTTTCTGTACCAGACGTACGACGAAGAATAATGTTCACTGCGTTATACATTTTTTCTGCGCCCGGCATAGTCAAAACAAGTTTTGCCTCTGTACCCGCTTAACGAAAGTGTTCAAATACTTTAGGTTATTTCAAATTAAATTGCACTATTTCAAGTTCTTTAGACTATTTCTACATTCGGCAAAGCAAATAAATTTGACTTCGTCTTTTTCCTTCGCACCTCACCAAAACTCAAACAAGTTTGTTTTTTGGTTTCGGTTTGTCGTCAGTTGCTCTGCTCTCACTTATCGAAATAGTTCTTTTTTTGGAGCGGGATTATTCTCTCGTTTTGTATTACGGATCGTTTTTTTAGCTTTATGGTATGAAGAGGTTCAACGGATGTGTTTTTCTATTCATCGCTCTAAGTATGCTATTCCTTAACTCATGCAAAGACAAAGAGAATACGGGAGCAAAAGAGCGTCTCATGAAATTGGAACGCTTTTTGGAAACCGATCCCGCAAAGGTTTCAGATAACTTAAAGAATTTTAATCTCCGTAGATTATCCAATAATAACAGGTCATACTATGGTTTGCTGAAGACTATTTCCGACGATAAATTATATGTTGATTTTACCTCTGATTCTTTGATAAACAGTGTCGTGAATTATTACAGATATCACAATGAAGGAACTGAGAACCATATACGTTCCCTCATTTATCAAAGCATTGTACGTCAGCGGATGAATTTTACCGATAGTACTGTAATCGTTCCTTTGAAAGAAGCCGAAAAATATTTTGTAACACAAGAAACCAAGAATCCCGCCACCGGATACCTGATGAACTACTATCTCGGTGATATACATGTAGAAAACAACAATAATGAGATAGCGGGTACTTACTATCAGAAAGCACTTTGTTTTGCAAAAGAAGAAAATAACATCAGGCATCATTTTGATGCATATATAGCTTTATTTTGGAATGAAATGGTTCAGGACAATTTCACCGCCGGAAAAATATATCTGGACACATTGCGTGCTTTTGAAAACCTCGGCCCTGACACCGAATATTCGCTTTTTAATGCTTTGAGCGCCTATTACGATACGCAACACGAGTATGATAAAGCGCTAGATATAAAGAAGAAACAAATAGCGCTTATACCTTATGTGAAGCAAAAAGCCGATTTATTCAGAGTATATTACGCTATTTCTATCCGGTATGCCAACTTGAATTTATTGGACAGCGCTTTGTATTACGGACATCTTGCCATAGAGAATATCCAGGACTCTATCTATCCCCTCAATTATCTTCTTTATGAAAATATAGCGGATATTGCCGGGAAGCAGGAAGATTATAAAATGAGCGCCCAATATTTAAAAAAATCGTCCCGGGTACGTGAAGCAAGTATAGAACGCGATTTAGACGCACATGTGCTTGAGTTGGAAAAAAAGTACGCGCTTGTTGAAGCTGAAAACAAAGCATTAATAGCCCAACGTCACAGCCGCTTGTCAGCAACTGCAGGAATAGTACTCCTATTTATCCTTATTCTTCTCTATATCTATTTCTCGAAACAAAATACGTTTCATAAACTGCAAAAAAGGCAGCTCGAGGCGGAAAAGAGAGAGGCGGAGATACGCGGTCAGATAGCTGAAATGGAAATCAATTTCATGAATAAACAAAGTGAAACAAAAGATCAAATACTTGCCGTATATGCTACATTTATAAAGCAATATGCCGATCTGTTTCAAAGTTTCCGAACACTCGCAACAAAAACAAGAGGTAAAAACCCCGCACTTGCCGATGAGTACGACTCGTTGTTAAAACAAGGGCAGCATCAATTTTCAACCCTTACCGCGGAGCTTTTTACTGCTGAAAAATTGAGTCAGCTGTTAAGGCTTACCAATTCCCCCGATTATCTGAATTATAACGACCGTTTAATCTTGTTCATGCTTGCATGTAAGGTAGAAAATTCCCAAATAGCAGCCTTATTGAATACTACCCCTACAAGTTTTAAAGCGCGAAAAACGCAATTGAAGAAAAAGATTGCTCAAAAAACCGATCATTTACCGGATGCTGAAAAACTATCCGGCTTTTTTTATTAATTTTACCATTTACCGGAAGGTAAAAGTTGTTCCTACTAAATCTCTATATATAATATATTTAGCCTCTTACTACAGGTAAAGCTTTGCGTTAATGCTTGCTAAATTCATTAAATTCATCTTATTTTATCCAATTAAACATTAAAAATTTATTAAGATGAAGAAATATATTTCAACAATTATCTTTGTGATGGTTATCATAGTATGTAACGCTTTCTGTTTTTCCGGAAGTGCGGGGAAAATAACAGTTAATAACCAAATAAAACTCGAAAGAGAAAAAGGAGGAACCCGTTCCGGAACTACCACAGAAGTGAGGGCTTTTTACGATTATTACCACTTATTGCTTGAAATTGAGAATTATACCGGTATGGTCTGGATTGAAGTATCGGGAACCGGTGGGCTAATACAGCAAACTTTCCTATTAAACAATTCAGGTCAAACTATTTTGGATATTTCTTCTTTGCAAAGTGGTATTTATACATTATCCGTTACACTGGAAAATGGAGTTTATTCAGGAAGTTTCGCTAAATAATACATTCTCTCTATCCCCATCCATGAATATGATTATATCGCAACAACATTCGATAACCGGATGGAAGTCAATCCCAATCATCTAATACAACTATTATTAGCAAGTTGAAATGATGAAGAACAGAGTGTTTTTGGCAATTGTCTTTTATGCTATATTAATTAAACCTGTTTCATCCCAATACGGATATTGGCTGAACAGTGAAAATTTGCTGCTAAATGAATTGCAGGATGGTTCTGTTTCTACCTCTTTCATCGACAATTCCCGGAGTTCAGAGATTGGCGTCGGGAACAGTTTAAAAAACGCAGAAAAGTTAACCATTGGTTCAACGCCCGATTACGAACGGATTACGGCAACAATTGATCCCGATATGAAACTAAAAAACGCAAAATTCTATATCCACAATATATTTGGCAGACAGGTGTTGCAAGGACGAATCGTTGAACATGCATTTGTAATTGAAATTTCGGGCCTTCCGAAAGGATTTTACATACTAACGGTTTCAAATGAATCCGTGCAACATTCTAAAAAATTCATCAAGAAATAACCGTAAACTCAATTAACAGGAAAGGAGGCCACACAAGAAATAACACTACTCAACTTTAAATTTTGGATTCGTGAAGTTCTCAACCACAAAGAGGCTTTATAATTATTTACTCACTAATGCGTTCAAATTTGCTATCTTGAAACGAGCATCTGCATTAATCACACTTATTGACATTTTTATTACGGGTTCGACATCAAAAATAAAAAAAGAATCGTATGAAAAAGATTATCCTATTCACAATCATCTTGTTTTGTGCGTTGACTATCAAAGCGCAGCAACAACTCTCCTATGCGTACGATGCCGCCGGCAACCGGGTGAACCGAACCATCGTAGTGGGCGCCCGCAGTGCCGATACCTCCTCCGAACAACCCGGGTCCCCGTTCTTTGAAGAGACCCTGGCCGAAAGGCAGATAAAGATCTACCCCAATCCGGTGCAAAGCGATCTCACTATCAGGATCGCGGATTATCAGGCATCGCTTGAAGGAGAATTCTCCTTGTTCAACATGAACGGCGCCACGCTACGCAGAGGCCGCATTACCGGAGAAACAACGCATGTGAATATGGGGCGTTACCTCCCAGGAACCTACCTGTTGAACATTATCCTGAAAGGGGAACGCACCGTATGGAAAGTGATTAAACAATAACCTTAATAAAAGTAGATGTTTATGAGAAATTTTTACACCATTCATTTAAAAACAATCCGTCTGTTCCTTTTCTGTTCATTGATCTGTTCAATGAACGGATTATATGCACAATCAGTAACAGATACGGTTCAACAGATTTTCCACATTCAGATCCAGACGGCAAAACCCGGCTCAGGCCAGTGGACGGCAGAGGAGGATACGGCAGCAATAGCTACCGGGGCGCAACATGACAGCCTGCAGGTCGAACTTTCATATTTCATCGAAACGGAAGTAACAGCAGAGGGAGATACCCTTTATCAATACCGTTACAAGGCGTTTGATTTCGGAGAAGTATATACGGGAAGACCGGATACCGCAACAGCCGTAACAACAGCGGGCAAGGCTGCCACACGTACTTTAACCGTAAAGGTAAGCACCCTATCTACCGGTAATGCGGTAGGGAAAATACCTTTTTCAGAAGGGACTACGCCTTCCGGCGGCAGGACTTATTCCATACCTGTGGGCACAGCGCCCGTGGCTTCCTCAGCGCCACAGGTATCCCTCGCATATAACAGCCAGTCGGGAAACGGTGCCGCCGGATACGGTTGGAATGTGGCAGGCGTGTCTGCCATTACCGTAGGCAGCAAAAGCCACTATTACGACAACGCCGTTTCGCCTGTTGACTTGACGAACGCTTTGTCCAATGTGCTGTTTATAGACGGTACGCGCCTGGTAAGCAATACCGGCAGTCTTACGGAGTATCAGTATGAGTCGGCCCAGGGTTTTGTATTGGTTAAAAGGAACATGTACAATAATAACATTGCTTATTTTACGGTCCTGTACCCCAACGGAAGTGTGGCTACTTTCGGCTTTACGGCCAATACGCAAAACCAGCTGGTTTACCCGCTTACTTCCATAACCGATATGAAAGGGTACAGGATGGATTTCGATTATATCACTTCCGGGAACAATTACCATATATCCGCCATCAGGTATGGAAGCAAGTCGCAGTCCTCACATCCGGGTCTTATTTCATTTACATATACCACCCGTACGGATGTTACCCCTGTTTACAGCGGAGGTACCGAATTAAAGCAGGACCGGCTGCTGACCAAAATAGTGACTTCAAACAATGGTTCCGAATTAAGAGCTTATTCACTCAGCCATACACTGAAAGACGGAGTAAACCTGCTTACGCGGCTGGACTGCTCGGTAGGGGCATCTTACCTGAATCCTCTGGCCTTCGATTACGGCTACGGCTACGAACAGGGAACAGGCTATCTGATAAACGACGCCACCCAATTCCTTGCCCAATACTTTTCACAATCCGCCAAACCGGTTTATCTGAGGGGCAAGCTGGTAAAAAACAAATTCAACGATGGGTTGATCACCTTCCCCGGTGTATTTTCCACCTATGGCAAAACCAGGGAAAAAGTAAAAAAAATTTTAGGTATTGTGGTCGGTGGGCCCTGGTACGAATTCGGCAGCCTTTATCCCGCCGACCAAACCATATTGATCGCTCCCGGTCTTTCTTTTTACAGCCCTACCCGGACCATTACCGCCGAAGCCGGTTTTCAGACCATCACGGCGGCAGATGTGAACGGTGACGGGACGGATGAAATTATAAAGGTGAATTTCAACGGAATCGTGAGCGGTAAAACCCAATTGAAAATAACCGTTTATTCCGTATCTGCAGACGGAACCCTTTCTTCATCCGTTAAGAATGTATCGGTACAGGGTATTGTGCAGGACGATGAATTTACCAGTCCCATCTCACGCGATTATTATTTCGGCGATTTCAAAGGCGACGGAAAAGTACAGTTGCTGACTGTTTCGCACAACAAAACATTCAGAAACGAAGCGCGTACGTCCTATTTTGCCCTGATCGATCTGGGGAGCGGGAGCCTGCTCAGCGAAAACAGTTTGTTCAGCTACGCTTCTTCCGATGGAAAGTACCTGCACACCATAGACATCAACGGCGACGGAAAGACCGAACTTTGCTACGCAACGTCTTCGGGTTACGATGTATACGCCCTGCAGGCGAACAATACGTTTTCCAAACAAGCTACTTATGCGGGGGTATCCCGTAGCACGTTCTCAAACGATACATTCTGGGGAGACCTGAACGGCGACGGTAAACCGGACATCGTCAGGGGGCCGCCCAACTCGTATTACCACTGGGTATATCCCGCTCCCGAACCTTGTCCGCCCGGTGTACCTTGCGACCTGCAACCCATACAGCAACAGGAAGTTAGCAGTGAAGCCCGAGCACTTCCCATCATAGACCCGGGAGAACCTTACGAGGAATATGTGAATATGGGAAATACATGGACGGTGTATTATTCTACGGGAAAAGGGTTTTCCTCTAAATCCATGAATATTGTCAATAAACATGCCGACGAACAATACCTGCTCATGGATGTTGACCGCGACGGAGGCGCCGACCTGCTGCAGGTCAAAGACAACAGAGTATATGTATATACGAATGAAAAGGGGGTAATCGGCAACACGAGCCCCAATTCATTGTCCATTGCAGCGAACAGTAAAATTATGGGGGCAAACGTTGTTGATTACAACGGCATGAGCCATTTTATCTGCGTGCAGGATGGGTATGTCCGCTGTTATTCCTATTCGAAAGACAGGGGGAAAACCCGTTTGCTGACCTCCCTGGCCGACAGCTACGGATTGCAGTACAACAACGAATACAGCGATATGACTTCCACCTCCGGAAATTACGTAAACGGCTCTGTCACCAGGTATTATCCGTACGTATCCTTTATCGCGCCGTTGAACCTGTTGCGTACTTCCGACATTTATACCGGCAGCGGTACGTCGGTAAAACGGTATTACTATACCTGGTATGGTGGTGTAATGCACAGAACCGGCCTCGGGTTCTGCGGATTCGAAAAAGTGAAGACCATCGAGTATGTCGAGAACATTACAGTTGAAGAAGAACGGAATCCGGAACTGTTCGGCGTAACCACTAAAACCGATTCGCCTTTCAGTACGGGCTACTACTACTATACCCGCAACGAGGAAAGCTACAGGAAATGCAATCCGCGCTTGGCCTCTTCCAACCAAACAGATAAGCTCACGGGGGTGTATTCCTACGCAAGTTACGTGTACGACACCTATAACAACCCCACGAAAATAACGCAGAACATCGGTTCAGGAACAGGCATCACCCAGGTGACCGACCAGACATATTCCAATATAGTGACTTCTTCCCGCTATCTGATCGGGCAACCGCTCACAAAGACCGTGACCAATAAACGCGGAAGCGATTCCTGGATCGGGAAGGAAGCGATCACCTACAATGCTTCCCGCCTGCCCGAAACCAGGATCACTTACACGGGGACAAGCGGTAGCAATAAAACCGGCGAAACGCGGTGGACGTACGATGCCAACGGCAACCTTACCTCCGAAAAATCGGCGCCGTATAACGTTACAGAACTCCTTGGGAATACGTACACCTACGATGCATCGGGACGGTACATTGCATCGGTTACCAACGCCCTTTCACAGACAACGGCTTATTCCAATTACGATAAATATGGCAACCCCAAAACCGTTAAAGACCACAAGAACCGGACAACCACCCGCAATTTTGACGAATGGGGGCAGTTGACATCCGTGGCATATCCCGACGGGACAACTGAAACCGTAACTGTCGGCTGGGGCGGCGCAGGGCTATACACCGTAACCAATACCGCTACCGGCAGCCCTGCCGCCGTTACCCATTACGACATGCTGGGGCGTGGACTGCGCACCGGCAACCAGCGGTTCGACGGGCAGTGGCAGTATGTGGATAACGTGTACGACGGCAAAGGGCGCCTCGAAAAAGTATCCCTGCCGTTTAAAGGCTCGTCGGCTACGTACTGGAGCATCTATACCTACGATACTTACAACAGGCCGACCAAACTGGCCGAAGCCTCCGGGAGAAACACCACCTGGAGCTACAGCGGCTTGAGCACCACCGAAACGAAGAACGGCATTGCCACTACCAAAACCACGGATGCCTCGGGCGCATTGGTAAGCGTAAGCGATCCCGGAGGGAGCATTACCTATAC
>AGTN01639337.1_pt1 | contig 28407 bp, 20 predicted proteins | sample 314218 | NCBI WGS metagenome assembly AGTN01 (sample SAMN02954264, study PRJNA73603) | bioreactor metagenome | biome: terrestrial; feature: non-aerated bioreactor; material: poplar woody material; isolation source: poplar biomass | place: USA | collected 2006-12 | reverse complement strand
TTCATGGCGGCACGCTCGTCGCAGGCCGCGAGCCACGACAGGGCTTCGCCCAGCGGACCGGGCCGGATGTCGCCCACATGCGGTTCGGCGACCCCCGCGCGGGCCAGGAAGTCGCGGGTCACCGCCGCCGGGTCCTCGGCGAATCGCGCCGTCATGCGCTCGACCATGCGCGGGGCCACGCCCGAAACGAAATCGGGCGAGCGGGTGAAGCGGGGGAAGGCGTTGATGGCGACGGCGCCGGCCCACGGCCGCGGCATGTTGGCCAGCGCCCAGGCGAAGCCCATGGAATGGCCGACCACGATGGCGCCTGGCACCTTGGGATGATGGGCGGCGGCGGCATGGAATCCGAAATCGACGAAGACGCGGGCGAATTCCGGCAGCCGTTCGGCCACCGGAACCCAGAACTGGGCGTCGAAGCCCCAGCCGTGGACGAAAACCAGGGTGCGCTTGGTCACGTGGTCCTCACCGCGTCGATGGTGGCATGGATCAGCCGCTCGATGTCCGCGTCGGAATGGGCGGCGGACAGGGCGAAGCGGATGCGGCTGGTGCCGGTCGGCACGGTGGGGGGGCGGATGGCGATGCCCAGCAGGCCGTTCTCCTCCAGCCGCGCCGCCGCCTTCAGCGTGCGCTCCTCGTCGCCCAGGATCACCGGTACGATCTGGGTCGAGGAGGCGCCGGTGTCCAGCCCGGCCTCGTGGAAGCGGGCGCGGACATGGGTGGCCATGGCCTGCAGCCGGGCGCGGGCCGGGCCCAGCGTCGGCACCAGGTCGATGGCGGCGTCGATGGCGCCCAAGGTGGCCGGGGGCAGGGCGGTGGTGTAGATCACGCCCGAGGCCTTGTTGACCAGGATGTCCTTCACCGCCTTCGAGCACGCCACATAGGCGCCGAAGCTGCCCATGGCCTTGGAGAAGGTGCCCATGGCGACGTCCACGTGCGCGCCCACCGACAGGCCGAAGCCGTTGGCGCCCAGCACGCCGGTGGCGTGGGCCTCGTCCAGGTACAGGAGCGCGTTCCATTCCTCGGCCAGGGCGGCCAACTGGTCCACGTCAGGGGCGTCGCCGTCCATGGAGAACACCGATTCGGTGACGATGACGCGCGGCCCCGGCTCGCGCGCCGTGCGGGCCAGCAGGTCCTTGAGGTGCGTCAGGTCGTTGTGGCGGAAGCGGTTCTGCCGCGCGCCGGCCACCTGGCAGCCGAGATGCAGGCTGGCATGGTTCAGCCGGTCGGCGAAGATCAGCGGCTCGGCGCCCCACAGGGCGCGGTCCAGCAGCACCGGCAGCACCGAGGCGTTGCATTGCCAGCCCGACGAGAACACCAGCGCCGCCTCGACCCCCTTGGCGGCGGCGATCTTCTCCTCCACCGCGCCCAGGGCGTCGAGATGGCCGGTGACCAGGCGCGAGGCGCCGCTGCCGGCGCCCCAGCGCGCCGCCCATTCGCGGGCCCGCTCGACCACCTGCGGGTGGCGCGACAGGCCGAGATAGTCGTTGGAAGAGAAATTGACGATCTCGCGTCCGTCGATGCGCACGCGGCCGTGGTCCAGCGGTTCCACCGCGCGCAAGGCGCGGCGGCGGCCCTGGGCCGCAAGGTCGTCGAGGATCGCGTTCAGGCGTGAGTCGAGATCATGCATGGCTGAGGAGTTCTAAAAGCTTTTCGCGTCTGTTGCAAAGGCGGCGTGCGGCGCATTACTCTGCGCACCCTGCGGCAGGGCGGAAGACCCTTGCGCCACTAAGGATTTAAGGAGTCGGGAAGGTGACGGCAGCGGCGAAGATTGCTCCCCAGGACGACGGCCTGCGCTACGACTGGACGGTGGAAGAGGTCGAGGCCTTGTTCGCCAAGCCGTTCATGGACCTGCTGTTCGAGGCGCAAAGCGTCCACCGCGCCCATTTCGATCCCAACAGGATTCAGGTGTCGCGGCTGATCTCGATCAAGACCGGCTCGTGCCCCGAGGATTGCTCGTACTGCCCGCAATCGGCCCATTACGCCACCGGCCTGGAGAAGGAGAAGCTGATGGCGGTCGAGGCGGTGGTGGAAGCCGCCCGCAAGGCCAAGGAGGAGGGCGCCTCCCGTTTCTGCATGGGCGCGGCCTGGCGCGGCCCCAGGGGCGACGATTTCGAGGTGGCGGTGGCGATGATCGAGGGCGTCAAGGCGCTCGGCATGCAGACCTGCGCCACCTTCGGCCTGCTCGACAAATGGCAGGCCCAGCGCCTGAAGGACGCCGGCCTCGACTATTACAACCACAACATCGACACCAGCCCCGAGCACTACAAGGAAGTCATCACCACCCGCACCTTCCAGGATCGCCTCGATACCTTGGACAATGTGCGCGAGGTGGGGCTGCACGTCTGCTCGGGCGGCATCGTCGGCCTGGGCGAGACCAACACCGACCGCGCCAGGATGCTGCAGACCCTGGCCAACATGCCCAAGCATCCCGACAGCGTGCCGATCAACCTGCTGATCCCCATCGCCGGCACGCCGCTGGCCGACGCGGAAAGGCCCGATCCCTTCGATTTCGTCCGCACCATCGCGGCGGCGCGCATCATGATGCCCAAGTCGTTCGTGCGCCTGTCGGCGGGACGCGAGGGCATGACCGAGGAGATGCAGGCCCTGTGCTTCCTGGCCGGCGCCAATTCCATCTTCTGCGGCCAGAAACTGCTGACCGCCAGGAACGCGGTGCCCGGCCAGGACAAGAGCCTGTTCGGCCGGCTGGGGCTGAAGCCGATGTGACGGCCGTGCCCCGCTCCCGCACCGAGATCATCGTCATCCTGGGCGTGCTGACCGCCCTGGCGCCGCTGTCCATCGACATGTACCTGCCGTCCCTGCCGGAGCTGGCGCGCGTCTTCGCGGCCGATCCCGCCCAGGTGCAGCGCACACTCGCCACCTTCTTCCTCGGCTTCGCCCTGGGCCAGGCGTTCTACGGCCCGGTCGCCGACCGCTGGGGGCGCAAGCCGCCGCTTTACCTCAGCCTGCTGCTGTTCGCGCTGGCCTCGGCCGGTTGCGCCCTGGCGCCGTCGGTCTCGGCGCTGATGGGATGGCGCTTCTTGCAGGCGCTGGGCGCCTGCGCCGGCGGCGTGGTGGCCCGCGCCATGGTGCGCGACCTGTTCGACCCCAAGGAAAGCATCCGCATCTTCGCCTCGCTGATGCTGGTCATGGGCGTGGCGCCCATGCTGGCGCCCATCCTGGGCGGCGCCCTGCTGCTGGCGTTCGGCTGGTCGTCGGTGTTCTGGTTCCTGGCGCTGGTGGGGCTGGTCTGCCTGGCCCTGGTGCATCTGCGCCTGCCGGAAAGCCGCGTCCCGCACACCGCCGTGGCGCGCGGGCTGGGCGGCGTGCTGCTGGCCTATGGCCGGCTGCTGCGGGACCGCCATTTCATGTGCTACACCCTGGCCGGCGGCTTCGGCACGGCGGCGCTGTTCACCTATATCGCCGGCTCGCCCTTCGTGCTGATCGAGCTGCACGGCGTGCCGCCGGAGCATTTCGGCTGGTATTTCGGCGTCAACGCCCTCGGGCTGGTGGGGGCCGCCCAGATCAACGGCCGCCTGCTGCACGGCCGCGACAGCACCAAGGTGATCATGGTGGCGCAGATGGTCCAGGCGGCGGCCGGGGCGGTGCTGCTGCTCAACGCCGCCACCGGTTTCGGCGGTCTCGCGGGCATCGTCGCGCCGCTGTTCCTGTTCGTGTCCTGCCTGGGCTTCACCTCGCCGTCCTCGACGGCGCTGGCCATGGCGCCCCAGGGCGCCAACGCCGGCACCGCCTCGGCCATGCTGGGCACGCTGCAATTCTCCATGGCGGCCCTGTCGTCGTCGCTGCTGGGGGCGTTGCAGAACGGCACCGCCATTCCCATGGCCGTGGTCATGCTGGGCGGCGCCCTGGCCGCCATGGCCTCGCTGCATCTCCTGAGGAAAAAGGATCAGGCCGCCTGATCGGCGGCCTTGCACCGGTCGTCGTCTTCCACCCGCACGTGGAAGCAGCCCTGGCACCATAGGACCGGCGCCAGCTTGCGGTCGCGGCTGACCCGGTGGCGGGTGCGCCGGCCGCACGTGGGGCAGTGGTGGAACTCGTCCTTGTCTTCGGGCATGGGCCTGTCCTCGGTCTGTCCGCGAACAGGCAGATAAGAGCGGCGGGGCGGCCGTGCAAACGAAGCTTTGGTTACGGCTATTCCGCCAGGGCGTTGCCCGGCCCTTTGGCCGGCTTGCGCCCGGTGACGACCGCCAGCCGCAGGCGTTCGAACCACAGGTACAGGACGGGGGTGATGTACAGCGTCAGCGCCTGGCTGACGATCAGGCCGCCCACCACCGCCAGGCCCAGGGGCTGGCGCAGTTCGGCGGCGGCGCCGTGGCCGACGGCGATGGGCAGGGTGCCCATGATGGCGGCCATGGTGGTCATCATGATGGGGCGGAAGCGCAGCAGGCAGGCCTGGCGGATGGCCTCGTGGGCGGACATCGCGTGGTGCCGCTGCGCCTCCAGCGCGAAGTCGATCATCATGATGGCGTTCTTCTTGACGATGCCGATCAGCATCAGGATGCCGATCATGGCGATCACCGAAAGCTCGTGGCCGAACAGCACCAGGGTCAGCAGCGCCCCCACCGCCGCCGAGGGCAGGCCGGACAGGATGGTGACCGGGTGCACCAGGCTTTCGTACAGCACGCCCAGCACCACGTAGATGACCAGCACCGCGCCCAGCAGCAGCCATCCCTGGTTGGCGAGCGAATCCTGGAACACCTTGGCGGTGCCGGCATAGGTGGGCGTGATGCCCAGCGGCATGTCGGCCTGCACCTGCATCTGGTGGATGCGGCTGACCGCCTCGCCCAGCGAATGGCCGGGGGCGACGTTGAACGACAGGGTGACCGCCGGCAATTGCGACTGGTGGTTCACGGTCAGCGGTCCGACCTGGCGTTCGACCGAGGCCACCGCGTCCAGCGACACCAGATGTCCGCTCTTGGAGCGCACCTTCAGTTTGGCCAGGGCGCCGGTATCGGCCTGGTAGAGCGGGTCCAGCTCCAGGATCACCTGGTAATCGTCGGCCGGGGTGTAGATGGTCGAGATCTGCCGGGTGCCGTAGGAGGAATAGAGCGTGGAGCGGATGTCCTCCAGCGGCACGCCCAGCGCGGCGGCCTTGTCGCGGTCGACGTTGACCAGGGCCTGAAGGCTGTTGATCTGCAGGTCGCTGTTGACGTCCTGGAACAGCGGGTCGGCCGCCATCAGCGCCAGCATGCGCTCGGAGAAGGCGTGCAGATCGTGCTGCTCGATGCCTTCCAGGGTGTACTGGTACTGGGCCTTGGACGAGCGCCCGCCCACCACCAGCGTCTGGACGGGGGTCAGGAACACGGTGATGCCCGGCATGTTGCCCAGCTTGGCGCGCAATTGCTGGATCACCGTGGTGACGTCGGGCCGCTGCGCGCGGTCCACCAGGTTGATGAACATGCGGCCGGCGTTGGTGGCGCTGGACATGCCCGAGACGCCCACCGCCGAGGTGACGGTCGCCACGTGCGGGTCGGCCTGGACGATCTCGGCGATGACCCTCTGCTGCTCGGTCATGGCCCGGAAGCTGATGTCCTGCGAGGCTTCGGTCATCAGCAGGATCTGGCCGGTGTCCTCGGTGGGGAAGAAGCCCTTGGGGATCGAGACGAACAGCCACGCCGTGGCCGCGATGGTCGCCAGCATCAGCGCCAGCATGGCCAGCCCATGGGCCAGCACCCAGTCCAGGCTGACGCGGTAGCCGGCCAGCACGGCGTCGAAGCCGCGCTCCAGGGTGCGCTCGACCCGGCCGGGATTGGTGGCGTGCTCGGGGCGCAGCCAGCGGGCGCACATGGCCGGGGTCAGGGTCAGCGACACCAGGGCGGAGAACATGATGGCGACGGTCACCACCACGGCGAATTCGTGGAACAGGCGGCCGATGACCCCGCCCATCAGCAGGATGGGGATGAACACCGCGACCAGCGACACGGTGATGGACACGATGGTGAAGCCGATCTCCTTGGCGCCCTTCAGGGCGGCCTCGAAGGGGGGCATGCCGTCGTCCACGTGGCGCTGGATGTTCTCCAGCATGACGATGGCGTCGTCCACCACCAGCCCCACCGAAAGCGTCAGCGCCAGCAGCGAGATGTTGTCGAGCGAGAAGTTCAGCACCGACATGGCGCCCAGCGTCGCCACCAGCGACACCGGCATGGCGACGGCCGGGATGATGGTGGCCGAGATCCGGCGCAGGAAGACGAAGATCACCAGCACCACCAGGCCGACGGTCAGGGCGAAGGTGAACTGCACGTCCTCGACCGCGGCGCGGATCGAGCGCGAGCGGTCGTTGGTCACGTCGATCCTGACCGTGGGCGGCAGGCTGTCGGCGATGCTGGGGATCAGGGCGCGGACGGCATCCACCACCTCGACCGTGTTGGCGTCGGGCTGGCGCTGCACCGCCACCACGATGGCGCGGGTGCCGTTGAACCAACTGGCGGTGCGGTCGTTCTCGACGCTGTCGACGACGTTGGCCACGTCCTTCAGCCGCACCGGGGCGCCGTCGCGCCACGCCACCACCAGATCCCTGAACGCCGCCGCGTCGGGAAGCTGCGGGTTGGCCTGGAGCGTCAACTGTTGCTTGGGGCCGTTCAGGATGCCGAGCGGCGAATTGGTGTTGGCGGCGGTGATGGCCTCGGACACCTCGTTGACCGCCAGTCCGCGCGACGCCAGCGCGTCGGGGTCGAGGCGGATGCGCACGGCGAATTTCTGGCTGCCGTAGACCAGTACCTGGGCGACGCCGGACAGGCGCGAGATGCGGGGCGTCAGGATGGTCTGGGCGTACTGGTCCAGGGTGGCCAGCGGCAGGGTCTGCGACGACAGGGCCAGCAGCACCACCGGCGAGTCGGCGGGGTTGACCTTGCGGAACGAGGGCGGGGTGGTCATCTCGTCGGGCAGGCGGCGCAGGGCGCGGGCGATGGCCGCCTGCACGTCCTGGGCGGCGGCGTCGATGTCGCGGTCCAGCACGAAGGTGACGGTGATCGACGTGCGCCCCTGGCCCGAGGTCGAGGTGATGGAATCCACCCCGGCGATGGTCGAGAATTCGCGCTCCAGCGGTGCCGCCACCGAGGACGCCATGGTCTCGGGGCTGGCGCCGGCCAGTTCGGCCGAGACGCTGATGGTGGGGAAATCCACGTTGGGCAGCGCCGCCACCGGCAATTGCCGCCAGCCCGCGATGCCGGCGAAAACCAGCGCCAGCGTCAGCAGAAGGGTGGCGATGGGGCGCCGGATGAAGGCGGCCGAGATGTTCATGACTTGGCCGGCGGCGCGGTGGAGGAGGAGGAAGGCGCCGCCTTCTCCATCACCCTTGTGCCCGGCCCCAGGCGCATCTGGCCTTCCACCACCACCTTCTCGCCGTCATGGACGCCGCTGCGGATGACCGCGGCGCCGTCCATGAAGCGGTCGACGGTGACGGCGCGCAGATCGGCCTCGCCCTCGGGCGTGACCACGAACAGGTATTGTCCGGTCTGGCCGGTCTGCACCGCTTCGGCCGGCACGACCAGGGCCTGGTCTTCGATGCCGAGCGTCAGCGCCACGTTGACGTACTGGCCCGGCCACAGGCGGGTGTCGTCGTTGGCGAAGGTGCCCTTCAGCCCGATGGTGCCGGTGGCGGTGTCGATGGTTGAATCCACGAAGGTCAGCCGGCCGGTGGCGTTCAGGCCGGGATCGGCGGCGGAGGTGACGGCGACCTCCAGCGGCGCCTGGCCCAGGGCGGCGCGGATGCGCGGCAGGTAGGTCTCGGCCACCGAGAACGCCACGGTGATGGGGCGCATCTGGGTGATGGTGACCAGGGGCTGGCTGTCGCCGGGCTTGGCCAGGCTGCCCAGCTTGCCGTTGATGGCGCCGGTGCGCCCGGCGACCGGCGCCTTGATGAAGGCGTAGTCCAGCGCCAGCTTGGCATTGTCGATGTTGGCCAGGTCGGCCTTGATGGCGGCCTGGTAGACGCCCACGTCCGAGGTCAGCTGCTCGACCTTCTGCCGCGTCGCCGAGCCCGAGGCCAGCAACTGGGTATAGCGGTCGAGGTCACGCCGCGCGCGGTCGAGCTGGGCGCGGTCGCGGGCCAGGTTGGCCTCGGCCTGGCGCTTGGCCGCCTCGGCCGAGCGGTAGTCCAGCGTGAACAGCGGGTCGCCTTCCCTGACCTCCTGGCCCTCGGTGAAATGGACCTGGATGATCTCGCCCTCGACGCGGGGGCGGACCGGCACCACCGACGGCGACAGCACGTTGCCCACCGCCGTCACCCGCACCGGCATGGGCCGGGTTTCCACCGCGCGGGTGACCACCGGCTGCGGCCGTGCTTCCGCCGAGGCCGCCGGCGCCCCCTGGCGGTGGCTGAAAACGTACCATCCGCCACCCAGGGCGGCGGCGATCACGGCGGCGAGGATGAGGCGTGCATTCTGCATGGGGCGAGTCATCACCCGGGGCGGGTTTCAAGTCAACGACGGAACGGTAACGTTGCGTAACCGACCGCGATCCGCCGTCCGGTGGGCAAGGGATGACTGGAATTAGTCCACCTATATAAAGGCGGCGACAATCCAGCTTCAGAAACATTCTGTTGCGCCGCAACCAAGCGGATAGTTGCCACGGCATTCGATTAATCTTTACGGAGTATAATGCCGTCAAAGCCCTTGCATGGCATGCTGCGCCGGATTACGGTCAGGCCCAGGGAATGGGAGGAAAAGGAAACTGCCAAGGTGGAGTTTCTAAAGAGTTTTATAAAAAAGATTCTCTCCGTGATTTTCGCCGGTATGACCATGGCCGAAATCTTCGACCTCCTCATGCCGACCCGGCAATCGGCTTTCGTTCAGCGCCGCCGGTCGCTGCTGATCCTGTCGCGCGTGCGATTGGTGGCGGCCACCTTCGCGGTGCTGACGCCGCTGTGGATTCCGGTCGATCTCTACATCTTCGAGACGGCGCTGGGCATGTATCTGGCGGCGTTGCGCGTGCTTGCCTCCATCGCCTTCATCCTGCTGTGCCTGTCCTATCGCGGCGCCGACAGCGTCAGCGTGGCGCGCTGGGGGCTGGTGTGGCTGCTGGCCATTCCCACTGTCTTCTTCCTCATCAGCCATCCCCTGCTGGCGCAGTTCGCCATCACCGACCCGGCGCAGCAGGTGATCGCCGCCGGCTACGCTTTCCTGCCCTTCGTCATGGTGGCCGGCCTGTCGGTGTTCCCCATCACCTTCACCGAGGGCGTGGCGCTGTCCACGCCGCTGCTTCTGGCCTATCTGCTGACCGGCATCCTGGGCTATCAGCTTCTGCCTTTCGCCTCGCATCTCGGCGCGCAATGGCTGCTGCTGCTGCTGGCGACGGTGGCGACGCTGTCGGGCATGAGCCAATTGCACTTCATGAGCCAGTTGGTGGACCAGTCCTCGCACGACGGCCTGACGCGGGCCTATAACCGCCGTGTCGGCGAGGAGATGGTGGTGCAGCAGTTCATGGCGTCGGTGCGGGCCGACACGCCGCTGTCGCTGGCCTTCGTCGATCTCGACAACTTCAAGTCCATCAACGACCGCTACGGCCACGAGGAAGGCGACAACGCGCTGCGCATGGCCTCCAGCGCGTTGCGCCGGGTACTGCGCCGCGGCGACATCCTGATCCGCTGGGGCGGCGAGGAATTCCTGGCGGTGATGCCCAACACCGATCCCGAGGGCGCGCGCATCGCCGTCAACCGCCTGCGCGAGGTGGGCCTGGGCCTGCGTCCGGACGGCCGCGCCATCACCGCCTCCATCGGCATCGCCGAACGGCGGGCCGACAAGCCCGGCCAGTGGATGGACCTGGTGGAAAAGGCCGACCAGCGCATGTACATGGCCAAGCAGAACGGCAAGGACCGGGTCATCAGCATCGGGGACCAGGTGATCGCCAAGGGCGGGGAACCGGTCGCCTAATCCACCCGGATCGCCGTGCCGGTGACGGCGACCAGCAGCATGCTGCCGTTCTTGCCCACCGTCTCGTAATCCAGATCGACGCCGACGACGGCGTTCGCTCCCAGTTTCCGGGCCTGTTCGACCATCTCCGCCGTCGCCGCCTCGCGGGCGCCGCGCAAGGCCTGCTGGTAGCCGCCGGCCCGGCCGCCGAGGATGTCGCGGATGCCGGCGAACAGGTCGCGGAAGATGTTGACGCCGACGATGGCCTCGCCCGTCACCAGTCCGAAATGGGCGGTGGCGGGATGGCCCTCGATGGTGTCCGTGTTGGTGACAATCATCGTTTCCCCGTTCATGTCGGCCCTCGGGCTCCGTATTCCTACGGCGCGATCTCGAACACGCCCTCGATCTCCACCGCCACGTCGAGCGGCAGGGACGGCGCGCCCACCGCGACGCGGGCATGGCGGCCGGCATCGCCCAGCACCTCGACCATCAGGTCCGAGGCGCCGTTGACCACCTTGGGCTGTTCGGTGAAGGTAGGATCGCTGGCGACGAAGGCGGTCAGCCGCACCACCCGCCTGACCCTGTCCAGGTCGCCGCAGGCCGCCTTGACCTGGGCCAGCAGGTTCAGTGCGCACAGGCGCGCGGCGCGGGCGCCGTCCTCGACCCCCACATCCTTGCCCAGCTTGCCCAGCACCGCCGGCTTGCCGCCCTCCAGGGGCAACTGGCCCGAGACGAAGACCAGATTGCCGGTCACCACGAACGGCACGTAATTGGCCACCGCCGCCGCCGCCGCCGGAAGCGCGATTCCCAGGTCCTTCAGGCGCTGTTCGATGCTCATGCCATCCTCCTTGCTGCTCGTGTCCTGCCCGCGGCATTCATCCTGCCGGGCGGATTTCACAATCACCACACTAGGGACGGGCAGGGTAGCGCGGCCGGCTTCCGCCGTCGAGAGGGGCCCGCGCGTGGCGGACGGCTGCCTCGTGATTTGCGTGCGCGATGCTCCACCCACCTTGCGATAGAAAATTTCCATCAATTGAAACGCCTTTGAATTGAATTTTACGCATGGGCGGCTTCTGCCGCGGTTTGGAGGGGGCAACCGCCTTTCCCGGAACCTTTTCAAACGCTAAAATACGCATCGGTTGGGTGAGGGTGGTGATGAAGCATCTGCGGGAAGCGCGACTTTCGCCCAATCGGGGATTGATGGTGTTGCCGGTGGCGGCCTTGCTGGTGGGGGTGTTCCTCAGCGGCCTGGGATTCTGGCTGGTCCGCCACTGGGTCGAGGGCGAGGCCTTCGCCGCACGGGAAAAGCGGGTCGAGATCCTTCATGGACAATTGGTGCAGCGCCTGTCCCTCTACGACCAGGCGCTGCACGCGACGGCGGCCTTCGTCCGTCTGGCCGAGCCGGCCTCCATCGGCGAGTGGGGCGCGTTCGTCGAGCAATTGGGCATCAGCGCCGTGCTGGCGGAAACTCCCGCCCTGGCCTATGCCGCCCTGGTGCGCCGGGGCGAGGCCGAGGATTTCGTGGCCCAGGCGCGGCGGGACGGCGTCGAGGAATTCCGCATCTGGCCCTCCGCCGACGCCGATCTGCTGGTGGTCAACCGTTTCTCCGCCCCCATGACCGACAGCAACCGCGCCGCGCTGGGATACGACATGTATCACGACCCGGTGCGCCGGGCGGCGATGGATGCCGCCCGCGATTCCGGCGCTTCCGCCATCACCAGCCAGGTGACGCTGACCATCGACAACGGCGCGGCCGCGGCCATGCCGGCCTTCATCGCCTACGCCCCGGTCTATGCCAGGGACCTACCCACCGACACGGTCGAGCAGCGGCGGCTGGCGCTGAAGGGCTTCACCCTGGCGCCGGTGCGGCTGTCCACCCTGTTGGCCCAGGCGTTCGGCGGGGTGGGGCTGGATGCGGTGGTGCTGATCCATGACGGCGAGCCGCAGGACACCGCCCTGCTTTACGGCGGGGCCGGCGGTGACGCGGTCGGGCAGTGGTGGCGGCGCGACATCGCGTTCTCCAACCGCACCTGGAGCGTGCTGTACGGTTTCGCACCCACCGGCGAGCGGTCGCTGCAAACCTATCTGCCCTGGGCGGTGCTGGCGTTCGGCCTGGTGGTGACCGGGCTGCTGGCCATGGTGCTGCGCAACGTCGTCACCGTCCACGACAACGCCGTCCGCATCGCCGGCGACATGACGCGGGCCCTGCGCGACAGCGAGGCGAAATTCAAGGCGGTGTTCGAGAATTCCGTGCAGTTCGAATCCCTGCTGACCGCCGATGGCCGGCTGGTTTCCGCCAACCCGGCGGCCTTGGCCCTGGCCGGCGGCGACATCACCCCCCTGGCCGGCCTGCAATTCTGGGACGTGGGCTGGGTCGGCCGCCCGCAGGAACAGGCCCGCGTGCGCCAAGCGCTCGAACGCGCGGCGGCGGGAGAGAGCGTGCAGTTGGATATCGTGCGCGACCATCATGGCGGCGAGATGTGGGTGGCGGTATCGTTCAAGCCGGTGCCGGGCGCGGACGGCTCGGTCGCCTGGATCGTGGCCGAAGGCCGCGACCTCACCGAATGGCGGCGGCGCGAGGACGCGCTCAGCCAGGCGGTGGACGCCCTGACCCGCTCGAACCAGGAACTGGAGCGCTTCGCCCATGTGGCCGCCCACGACCTGCAGGAGCCCTGCCGCACCGTGGTCAGCTACGCCCAATTGCTGGAACGGCGCTATGCCGGCCCATTGGGCGGCGAGGGCAGGGAGTTCCTGGACTATCTCGTGCAGGGGGCGCACCGCATGCGCGACCTCGTCAACGACCTGCTGGCCTATTCCCATGTCAGCGGCAAGGCGGCGCCCTTCGGCGTGGTCGATTGCCGCGAGGTGGTGGCGGGGGTGATCGAGGACATGCGCCGCACGATCGTCGATGCCGGCGCCGACATCACCGTCGGCGACCTGCCGGTGGTGCTGGGCGACGGCGCGCAACTGGGCATGGTGTTCCAGCATCTGCTCGGCAACGCCTTGAAGTTCCGCCGTCTGGACGTCGTGCCCAGGATCTCGGTATCGGCCGAACGCAAGCCGGGCGAATGGGTGATCGCGGTTTCCGACAACGGCATCGGCATCGCCAGCGACTATCACGACCGGGTTTTCGACGTGTTCCAGCGCCTGCACGGCACCGACCGTTTCCCCGGCACCGGCATCGGCCTGGCGATCTGCCGCCGGGTGGTGGAACGCCACGGCGGCCGCATCTGGGTCGAGTCCCAGGAGGGTGCCGGGGCGATCCTCCGCTTCACCCTTCCCAGCGGGTGACGCCTCTTTTCCTCACCCGGCCGCTTTGGGGCATCGCCGATAGCGCGCCATATCTCCACGACGGACGCGCCCTGGATCTGGAACAGGCGATCCGCAAGCCCGCGCCCGACCGGCCGGCACCGCTCGGACAGGAACAGGTTCAGAAAGGCCGCAGACTTGCCGCTGGCCCGGCGCCGCGTGTCAGTGGGACAGCAGCCGTAGATCCTCGAACTTCGCCAGGAAGCGGGCGCGGGCAAGCTCCGGTTCCCACGGGATCAGGTTGAGGCGCGGAATCCTGCCGCGGAAGCCGAACACCTTGCGCGCTTCTTCCTCGGAAAAGCCGGCCAGTTCCACCGCCTCGACGATGCACGAGGTGGAATCGGCCTTCTTGATGGCGACGTGCCAGTCATGGGGAAGGATGGCGGGCAGGCCGAAGCGCAGGTGCACCGCCCGTTCCACCTTGGTTTCCACCGCCTTGTAGGCCTCGCCCACCGCCCGCTTGAACGGCGAGACGAGGTCCGAGGTGACGAACTCCTCTTTTCCACCCAGGAAAAGATACTACACCTATTAAATCAATTCGTTATGCCAGTGACAATACCGATGATGCGTACTCAGACGCCGACATGGACAGCTTGACAGTATGGGGAGCAGTTGGCGCTGGAAAGTTTTAGCCGCCATACCAGCAGGTCACGTCCCACCGAGTGGTGTAGCCGCATTTGCCTGACCACGGTGCGCACTGTCCGCGTCACCACCTTGGTGTAGAGGGCGGTGTTCTCCAGCTTGCTGTGGCCGAGCAGGACCTGGATGACCCGGATGTCGACTCCGTCTTCCAGCAGATGGGGAGTGTCAGGAATTCCGTGTACGGTCGGGCATAATGGGAAGAAAGGAGCCTCCCCATGCCGCCACGGAAACGCCCGAGCATCCCGGACGACTTGCTGGATGCGTTGCTTGCCGGAACGGACGCGAAGTCCGCGCTTGATCCGAACGGTTTGCTGGACAGCCTGAAAAAGGCGCTGGCCGAGCGGGTCTTGAATGCAGAGATGGATGTTCACCTTGGCGACGCCGGAGACGGCAACAGCCGTAACGGCTATGGCCGCAAGACGGTTCTGACCGACAGCGGCAAGATGGAGATCGCCGTTCCTCGCGACCGGCATTCGACGTTTGATCCGCAGTTGATCGCGAAGTATCAGCGGCGATTTCCGGGATTCGACGACAAGATCATTTCGATGTATGCGCGTGGTATGGGCACGTGGGAAATCCAAGGCCATCTGCGGGAATTGTACGGGCTGGAGGTCTCTCCCGACCTGATCAGCGCCGTGACGGGCGCTATCCTGGAGGAGGTTTCCGCTTGGCAGAACCGCCCGCTGGATGCGGTCTATCCGCTGGTTTTCTTCGATGCGCTCCGGGTCAAGATCCGCGACGAGGGCCTGGTCCGCAACAAGGCCATCCATGTGGCGCTGGGCGTGCGGGCCGACGGCATCAAGGACATCCTCGGCCTGTGGATCGAGACCAACGAGGGCGCCAAATTCTGGCTGCGCGTCATGAACGAGCTGAAGAACCGGGGCGTGACCGACATCCTGATCGCCGTTGTCGACGGCCTGAAGGGCTTTCCCGACGCCATCAACGCAGCTTTTCCCGAAACCCTGGTCCAGACCTGTATCGTCCACTTGCTGCGTCATAGCCTGGATTTTGTCTCGTGGAAGGACCGCAAGACGGTGGCGGCCGCCCTCAAGGAAATCTACCGGGCCACCGACGCCGTTGCCGGGGAAAAGGCTCTGCAAGAGTTCGAGGATGGACCCTGGGGCCGGAAATTCCCCGCCATCGTCCAGAGCTGGCGCCGGGCATGGTCCGAAGTCATTCCGTTCTATGCCTTCCCCGGCGAGGTGCGCCGGATTTTGTACACAACCAACGCCATTGAGGCCCTGAACAGCAAACTGCGTCGCGCCGTCCGCGCCAGGGGGCATTTCCCAAATGACGACGCCGCCCTTAAGCTTCTCTTTCTGGTCTTGAACCGCGCTGAAAAAGAATGGACCATGCCCGCACGGGAATGGAACATGGCCAAGGCCCAGTTCGCCATCCAATTCGGCGAACGTTTTGCTCAGGCCATGATGCGATGATCAATCGCCCGACCGTACACGGAATTCCTGACACTCCCAGCAGATGGGTGGCGAAGCTGTGGCGGAGCGTGTGCGGGCCGACCCGTTTGCTGATCTCCGCCGCCTGGGCCGCCTCGACCACGATACGGTGCAGTTGCCGGGTGCTGATCGGCTTCATCGCGTGCTGACCAGGGAACAACCAGCCGTCGCGATGCATGACGCCCTGCTGACGTCCGGCCGTCCACCACTGGCGCAGCAGAGTGAGCAGATCGGGCGACAGCATCGCGTTGCGAGACCGGCCGCCTTTGCCGCGTTCGACCCGTATCAGCATGCGTTCACTGTCGATATCGCGGACTTTGAGCGCGGACACCTCAGCGACGCGCCGCCGCACCGAGGTGGTCGGCATCTTCCCAAACGAAGCCGCAATCACCCGCCTCACCGGCGCTATCTTGCTGGAGCAGAACGACGAATGGGCCGTCCAGCGATCCCGATACATGACCCTGGAAACCATCGCCACCATGGGCGATGATCCCCTCAACAGCCTGCCACCCGTCGCGGCAGCCTGATCACCCCGGCCAACCCCGCTGGAGATCAAACGGCGACCGCGCTGTTACACCAAGCCCAGGGACACGATCTCATTGTGATGGTTAAAAAATAACTCATTAGCAACTATAGAAATAGGAGGGTGAGATGAATATATTTGGCCATAGGAATAATATAATTTTCTATGGGGCAGGCGCTTCAGTGCATTCAGGCCTGCCAATCGTTGGCGGTGCAACAGGCCTAACAAATACAATTCTCCGCGCAGCAGGCTTAAGCGACGATCAGATAAAAATTGTTAGTGAAGCTGCAATGCCATTTGAATCGATAATGAAAAATGTTGCTCTTGGAGCGAATATATCATTCCTTCTTGAGGTATTCAATACTTCAAGAAGGAATAAGGTATATGATTTTATGGCTCTCGCTGCGTTAAATGGAATTGTAGACACGTTTGTGACAACAAATTTTGATAGATGTCTTGAAGATGCTTTAGATTATATAGGTGTTTCGTATGTTGCTTATACTTCAGCATCTGAGTTTGTCGCCGATATTGGCGCCGCACGGCATCGTCAAATCATTATAGTGAAACTCCATGGCTGTATATCTGCTAAGAACGAGATCTCAGTCACAATTAATATGATTGGCCGAAATCGTAGCATGCCTGGATTCCATGAGGCCATGCGAGCTATTCTTGTGGGAGATCCGCAGGATAGAATTATTTTTATCGGATACAGCGGGTCTGATCACTTTGATATAACGCCATCATTTAGAATGATTTCGGAAAGTCGGCAAGAAACAAAGGAAATAATATATATACTTCACAATAATGATGATTCAATATTCATTGAATCGCCACTTCCAAAAATATTAGATGGGTTTCGCGGCACCTCTTTCGAGACAAATACAGACAGATATATAAATGTACAAAGCATGAAAATATTTGGCACCTGTAGCGATACTCCAGATTCGCTTCCGAAATGGAAGTGGTTATTTAATGAATGGAAGTCAACACAGATAACAAGTCCAGAGCGTATTGCCACTGGAATTTTTATGGATATTCAGAATTTCAAACACGCTAAGGATTTCCTGTGTCGAGCAATATCACGGGCGGAATCTGGGGATGCCAGGTTAGCACTTCAGGCTACTTTGGTAGCCGTGCTCGCAGGCCTTCAGAAATTTTCTGAGGCAGAATCTCTTGTCGAAGTCCTGAAGTCATCCGTGCTTTTGAAGTGCGACCATAATTTTGCGACCGCTGTGTATTCGAATGCCGGCCATCTGGCGTTAGCCCAGGGCGATCTCGCCAGAGCTCAGAGTGAATTGTTGATAGCGCTTAAACATTGTCGATCTTGTGTTACAGATGTTGCAGAAAGGCGCCTTTTAATACTTCTGAATTTGGCATCCTCTTATGCGGGCATGGCGAATTCCGAGAAAGTCGATGAGTTGGAAAAAGAAATATCGGAAACTCTTGTGGAAATTGGAGATCTCCACGGCAGCGTAGTGCATATGCGCACCAAGGCAAAAATGTTTCTCAATGCCGGAAAAATACATGATGCAATTTATACTTTGATGTCGGCCAAGGATCTGGCAGGAAAACTTGGGCTCCACGCATCGGAGGTGGGATCTATATATGACATATCAGAAATTTATCGTCTGACGGAGAGATATGAGGACGCTCTAGCTCTGGACGGCGAGGGCATTAAGCTGGCACGGAAGCATGGTCTGCGTTCCCTGGAGGGAGTAGGGCTAGGCAATGCCGCCAATTCCCAGACTAAACTCGGCTGTCATGCTGACGCGGAGCAGAATTTTAATCAGGCTCTCACCCTGACCGATGAAAAAGACCGTCGTCTGATCCTGCGAAATTTCGCAGTTCTCCTTACTGACACGAATCGATCTGCGGAGGCTGCGAGCCTACTTTTACACCTCATCACAGATTGTGGAGGTCGGGCCGACCATGCCACCCGGCACGAGGTGAGGCACGCCTACCTAAATTTGTCGAAAGCATATCTCACCCTGAAACGGGACGACGATGCCCGCGCTGCAGCGGAAGAGTCTGCGAACTTAGCTGGGGCATTGAATGATTTCGCCAGCAAAGGAACTGCCTTAGTGAACTATTCTGTCGCCTTGGTTAACCTTGGGCGGATACAAGAAGGCTGGGATGCCGTTCATGAGGCGCTGAAGTACCTTCGCAGCACTGCCGCAGTCAATGAGGAGAAGGTCTCCTTCGCCCTGTCCGTGATCACGCGTCTTGCTTGCAATCAGCAAGAATACGAACTTCGCGGTGTGGATGTCAGCAGCTATCTTCCAATATTCTCATGCGGGAATAGCGCAACCGCCAGTCGTGAGTACCGCTATGTACAAGCAATACCTAGAGGAAAGTCATCAGTTAGAACGAAAATATTAGACGCAATGACTGAATGCGGCATTGGAATGCCGACGCGTGAAGGGCATTACTGCGTGAATTGCGCGTATGAGACAAAAAAGATGAGCGGTCTTGGGTATTGCGACCTTCATGACATCAGTCTTATTTGTTACGAGATGGATGGAAACGGAGACTACGTGGCCTGTGGAAATTTTACGGCGAAGGAAGGCCTGCCGATAGATAAATATGCAGAAGTTCATGTAACTGCAGCAACTGTTGGAAGCTATCCAATTTCAGACACTTATAATGTTGTTGGCACTCATCATTATATTAAGATAATAAAATCAGGAACGGGTGAAGTTGTTTTCGAACCGGAAATGTACATGCTTCGCTCCGTTTTCTGTCCAACTGATGACAGTACGTGTATCATGCTTAGGTATATAAATAAAGTTATTAAGTTTGACGCAAATACAGGAAGTGCAAACCTCATTGAAGAATAGATAAGCCATGACCTGCCCTGGGAAAATTCCTCCAATTTGAAGTTAAATCCGTCAGATCAGAGGACGGTCAGCATAATGCGCTGCGGGATCAGCGCACCACTCTCCCCTTTTTTGAAGGGCGCGTCGTTTCGGCCGAACGTGCAAGGTGTTTCACTTCCTCGTATCGATCGAGGAAAAGGCGATAAGCTCGTTCCGGTCCAACCGGCTCAATTCTGTCCGGATGTGGCGCCGGCAAATGACCAAAATCCATCCAGGCCGGTGGCAGCAGGTCACGCAGTTCCGTCGCCATGCACACCAGATCGGCGCGCTTGACTTCCACCCTGCCGAGCCGGAAGCCGAAACGCCGAGCAAGGGCTTGTTGAATCGGCCCCAGACGGGCTTTTAGGTGGTCACGCCCGATCAGAACCTTCACACACGATGCAATATCACCGGTCACGGCCTCGTCCGCGTCATGGCCAAGTCCGTCAAGGGCAAAGGCTGGCGCCACCAGTCGGGAGACCATCACGCAATGCTCGGCAACGGAATAGAACTCGCGCGTGGCGCCCGCCCAACGCGGTTGATAAGCCAGCGCGCGCGCGATGTCGGATATGGGCATGCCATCCGCCGACGGATTCTCCAGGTCGAATGCGAAGCCCGACGCCATCAGCATGGCGGTACGACCGCTGGGCTTGTTCAGTAGGTCAAGCTGTGCCGTCATTGCAAACTCCGCAGGGTGCCAAAAAGCTGTTCGAGCAACGCGATATCCCGATCCTCGGCAATGGTTTCGCGCAAGCCATGCCCGACCACATCCCCGTCATCGATCATGAGGCCTGCACGGTTGATCTTTTCGACGTCACGCAGCGTCGAGATCACCCGATCCAGCGCCTCCAATTGCCTGCGATCGATCGTGGAACTGGCGATGTCCGTCGCGGCGGCAACCTCGCCTCCCCGCAGCATACGATCCAGGTCCAGGGATGGGGTGAGTTTGGCGAGGCTCTCGGTAAGTATCCGGAATCGCTTTCTGGTCAGCCGATAATCCTCGACCAGCACCCGCATTCGGCTGCGCAGATCGGGGTCTGCAATGGATTCGACATCCTGATCAAGCGGCGAGCGGGGTCTGCCGCGTCGTCGGCCATCCGCCTCGGCCCGACGTGCTTCCACATAAGCCCGCAGAGCCTTGTCGTTAGACAGGGACTGAGCATTAGGGCCTTTGCCAAAGGTCGTCTTGCAATAGGTCTCGATGTCGCGGAGTGCGAACTCCTTGCCGGTCGCCGCCAAGGCATCGCAGGCCTGCTTGAGCCGATACAGTGTCCCCATTCGCTGTTTGTTATCCCTGGCTGCGGCTTCCAGACCCTCGAAGAGAGCCTCTGCAGTTGGGGAAACGTCCGTGCTGCAGCTCATTCAGTGGCCTCCGGAAGCATCACCGGTCGCGCCGAGGCAATGTCGATGGATGTGGCTGGTGCTCTTCCGGTGGTTATCGCACCGATCCCGTCCGCGAGGCCCTCGAACGCAGCGACAGGCAAAAGGCCGTCATGCAGCGCCTGAAGGTCGCCGTCGGGCACCAGCATTGCCAACAGATTGCCCAGCATGTTCCCGGCCGCCAGGCGCGCATCACGGGGCAAGCGCAGCAGAAATGGATCGATATCGTTATTGGCCAGCAATTCGTTCAGGAAGGCATCCCGTTCACCGATGGCCTGACCATGCCGTTCAGAAGGGACATACGCGGATGCTTCTGCGAGAAGCTGGTTGAGGTGAAACGGGTGCCGCCGCTCAGCCTTTACAGCCAATTGCCCAAGGGCGCCCTCGGCCGCCAGGACAGGTAAACGGGCCTCTCCGTCGCGATGGCACAGGTAATTGCGCAGCAATCTGGCACTGTCCTGGACATACTGATGTTCCGACGCCCATTCCATCCAAAGGTCTTCTAATTCTCGATGCAGCAATTCCCGACGGGCCTGAAACGACGTTATCGCCTTCCCATCCCGACGACGATGTCGAATTTCGTCATTAAGGCGGGCGATTTCCTGTCCCTTTCCGTGTAGCTCGGCCATGATCTTGTTGGCGTTGACGACCAGACCAACCAAGAACATGGGGCCGGTCAAACGATAGCGGCACAGCGAGCAGGCCCCGGCCCTGGGGACGGCATCGTGTTCCTTCTGAAGGTGCGAATATTCTCCACCAGTCCGGCAGTCTCCCCCCGGGCAAATGCCATGACTGAGAACCTGATAGGTCCCACTGCCGATGGCAGAACGAAGCATTTCGCGACCAAGAACATCTTCAGGCGCACGACTGTTCAGGAGGAATACATCGTAACCATCCAGATCCGCCAAGACCTCTGGAATACGCTCCAGGGACAGTTCGCGGCTCTCAAATGCCTCGTTCAAGGCCCGGTTGATCTTTCCTGGGTGAATTTTATGGTAGTAGAGCGTCATCACGATCGCCGCATGACCGACGATTTCCTGGACGAAGTGAGGCGGCAGCCCTGCCTCGATAAGAGCAGTGATCCCTGAGACCCGCAAGGAATGCAGGTCGAACAGAGCGACCCGCTCGTTGAACTCCCATTCGCCATTTCGCCGGGAGCGGTCACGCGTCAACCTGAACTGCGTGCCATGGGTTGCGTGCAGTTCGTCTTCGGCGGCCACGCACAACAGGTTCCAATAAGTCTGTACCTGCTGATAAGTAGGGGGAAACCCTTGGTCGGACCCTGGATCACGAAACAGGGCGAAGACTTCCGGGATAAGGGCGGTAACCTCCTCACTTCGCAGCAACGTAACCCAGTGGTCTTGCTCGGCCCGCACCGGAATGGTCACGGGGTTATAGCGGCGTTGCCATGCCATCAGCATGGCAACGCTGTCGCGCAAATCGTCAGGGCACCAAGGAATGCCGTAACGGCCATCGCACTCGACCGCCCGCTTATTGGTAGTGATTCGCAGCCCCAACAGCCTCTCGGGTGTCTCCATCCCTTTGGAGAAGGATGCGAAAATCCCCATTTGCCGATCTTTGCGAGCCGTGGGAAGCAGGTTCGGCACGTCCTCTAGCGTTTCCAAATCCAGCTTGAATTCGTCACCTTCGCCGGTATCCAGCCATCGGGCCTGAAAGCCACGCAAGGGAATAGTGAGCATCAGTTCGAGCAGGACGGCCAAACCAGGCCACCACAAAACTTTCAGTTCGCCGTCCTCTGGATCGACGACCCGACGATAGTGGCGAAGCTGAATGGTGTGGTCCGAATTCCAGCTCTTGGGTTTCAGTCCGCGCGAGAAGGCGAAATCGTTCCGCCGATTGAATTCCTTGAGATACAGCAACATTTCCGGACTAAGCGGCGTCCTTGGGGTCTTTCCCCGCGGTTGGGGAGCCAGGAAACGGTCGAGGTCGAACTCGATCGGATTGCGAACATCAATGCCGTGGATACGCAGGTAAATGCTGAACAATTGCCCGATTGAGGAGAGCACGTCGTTCTTCACATGGGGTGTCAGCGGGAGATCCGCGAGCCGCCGACGAAATGTATTGGGTGAACGTGACACCAGATCATTGATGTGACGGCTACGAATGATGTCTTCAATCCGATGGGGAGGATCTTCAAGGCCGTTGATAAAAGTCAGCCATTGCAGCCCCGCACTTCGAAAGCGCTGCGGATTCTTGACCTTGATGTGAGGGAAAGCTTCCCGAAAGATCGCCGCCCATGCGCGGACAGCATCTTTGGGCTGATAGCCTGGAATGGGGTGTCCGCGATGCCATTCATCGTCCGGCACTTCCGCAAACCAGAATGGGTCCTTTTGCCTTCTATCGGTGCGGATGGCCGTCAAATGCTTTGTGCGGCCGCGCACATTCTTGAAGCGCGCGCCGAGCGCTTCAACGATCGGTTGCTCGGGGTTGGTTTCGTTCCAGACCCGCACCAGATATTCATAGGCGCTGCGTGTCAGGTCGAGGAACTTCTGGCGATAGGTGTCCGATGCACCGATACCGGCCATCAAATTTTCGGAAACCGTCATGAACGCATGGGGACTGATGTCGCCGATCGTCTCGGCACTACTGGATAACATCACCGCCTGAAGGAAGCGCATCATTCGCACACGGTTCTGATCCTGATAATCCTTGGTCGCCGCCCATAACTGCCCGAGTGCCTCGATCTGTATGGGCGAAAAGACGATCGGATCGAAGAAGCGTGTTCTTGGGCTGGTGAATAACTCCACATAGTAGACCCGCAATGGCAGCAAAATATGTCCTAGCTGCCGCAAATGCGCCAGAAAACACCACATGAGGAAGCGCAGCGAATTTCCCCGAATCTCACCGGCGAGGTTCTTCGGCCGTGCCTCTTTGAAGATCTGCTTCAGAAACGTACGAAGGTTGCCAGATTCGGTGAGCATGGCACGCAAATCCGGCAGAACGACCCCAAAATCATGTGCCGAAGGTTTGATCGCCGCCTTCAGACTGGACCAATCCGGACCCAGAGCTCGATCAATCAGGGCCTGTTGCTCATCCCAGCTTATTTCCAGAAATTTTTCGTTGGGATAACTCAGATAATCGGCGCTTCTGGGCCCACCTCCACTTAACCCCGCCGCACTGCGCAGTGCGTTGCTATCGGCAATTGAGAAGACCCAGCGGCGCTCTCCGTGCCGAAGATTCGGCCCCTTTCCCGTGGTCCAGTGGCCGGTGAAGTAATAAGGATGGTCGGCATATGTGTCGTCCCCCCGATCAACGACCACGTCTCCTCGGCGCGCCTTCAACACCCCTTTTACAGAACCATACAACGCGGTCTCGAAACTCGCGATCGCGTCCAGTATGGCGGTCGCGGTTGGCCATCCATTCAATAGCATGCCGATATGGACGTCTGGGTTGACCAATATCTCACGGCCACTGCCTTGCCCGATTGTCCGTACCGCCTTTTTCGAAAGATGCAGCGCGACGTCAGTATGCATGACTTCCCCCAAGCGCCTGTAGAGCAGCATTGATGTCAGCTGCAGACGCCTTGTCATAAGCATCTTGGGAAACCAGGCTTGCCTGGTGCATGCAGCGCTGAATAGTCGAGGGTTTCACACCCAGTAAGCGCAGCTGGCGTTTGTAGGCATGCCGCAATCCATGTAGAGACACTTTCCCTCGGTAAGGCTCCAGACCAATCCGCTCGCAGGCCCGCACGAACGCCTTCTCGATACCGTGAATTTTTACGGGCTGACCGAACTCGGAGCGATGGACGCTGTCGTTGATATAGAGGTAAGGGTGTGACTCCCGAACACCCTTGGGCACTGACCGCCGGATTTCCAGCAGTTCGCTGTACAGACGCCAATAGGTGCGGGCCCATTCGGGATGCGACCAATAGACCTGGGACACCAGCAAATTGGTGTTGTCGTAGAGCATGCCTTTCCATCCGGCATGCAACGGATCCCCCCGCCGGGGACGATCCGGGCGCGACAGCATATCGAATCGGCGCCGCAGGTATTGGCGACGGTCTTCCGTCGAGAATTGCAGGGTATCGGTGAACACGCTGGCCATCGGGTCCGCCAGCACCACAAGCGGCAGGTCAGAAGGCCGGTCATCGGGGAACAGCTTGGGTCGGTGCGTGCCGGGCAAGACATCGGTGACGAAGTGGTTCAGCGCCTCGGAAATCCTGGGACCGCCAAAAGCCAGTTCGATGAAGATCATCCGCTTGACCACACTCGGCTCATTGGCGATGAGATCGCCCAACCTTTCCAACGGAAAGGCATGGCCATCGTCCTCACGTTGCGGCCGACGATGACTGACAGGACCAATGACGCGCAGCGGCCTCGGCGCTCGCTTGTGGGCGACATGACCAAGGAAATCCAGTTGCTGCCGACGACTCGACAGCACCATCTCCACCTCCCGAACAGCCCCGCGGCCGTGGTGATAGCCTTCGATGCGGGTGTCGGGGTTGAGGGGGAAGTAGCCGAACTCCCTGGCCACGAAATCAGACAGCTTGTTCAGATGACGGCGGTCCATCTCGACCGTCTGCGCCTTTGCCGGCCTCCAGAACAGGCCGGTCGGATCAGAACCGTCGCGTTGGACCGTGCCCTCGTAGCGGGCCACCAGGAAACGCCGGAGGATGGCCGGAAGCGTCTCGGGCGTCGGCATCGTCCCGGACTCGGCAAGCTGCATCCAGTCGCAGAACCTGCCGATGCTCTCGGTCAGCTTCATCTGTTGCGATGGACTGTAGCCTTGGCCCGCGATGTGGCGCACCAGGGCCACCTGCTCGCGCATGATGCCGCCCCCTGCCGGGCCATCGACGAACAACAAGGGCAGCGTCCCGTCGCGGCTTTTTACGACGGCAATGACGTGGGAGCGGTCGCCACGCATCATCCGGCTCCTGGGGATGCCGGAGAACCAACCGCCGAGTAATGCGCCACCGCATCCAGCACTTGGCCATGCTCCACGAAAATTGCTTAAGCCCCCAGGGGCTTCGCCCCTCTCGGCCCCGCTGGGGCCGTTCACCCCCAGCGCTCACCAAGGTTCACCCCGGCCCACTTCAGGCCATTCAGCGCCACCGTGCTCAAACTGCGGGGCATCCACGCCTTCGGCGCGGACCCACCCCTACGTTCTCCGCGCGCTGTCGCCTTCCGGCCTTGCGCGGCTCCGAGGTTCACCTGGGAGCGCTGCGACAGTATCAATGTGCGATGGATGGATAATGCATGACAACCACCACGGGAACAAGCCCGAAAGGTAGCTGTTAGTATGCCTCAGCGTGGGGTGGATAATTCGGGGGCGTCGTGCAGCAGCCCGGCCAGCAGGGCGGGGCGGGGCAGCGGCGGCTTGGCCGCCTTGGCTATCAGGTCGGCCACCAGCACGCAGTGCTGGGCGACGGAAAAGCCGTGGGCGCCCATGGTCTGGCCGTTCCAGCGCGCCACCCGCGACAGGCCCAGCGCGATGTCCTCGATCTCGATGTCCAGCGGGCTGGGCTCGACGATGTCGAGCCGCCGCCCGGAAAGCATGCGCTGCCAAGCCCGGTTTTTCATGGCAGCCAGGGATAGGAGCGGCCGGAGAGGGAGTCAAGCCTCTCCGGCCGTGTCATGAGCGGAGCGTCACCACTTGGCGGTCAGAGTCAGGGTGGCGTTGCGGGGAGCTTCGTACTTGGTGTAGTAGCCCGCATATCCCTTGTTCAGCAGGTACTTTTCGTCGAGCAGGTTCTCGACGTTGAGGCTGACGCCGAGGAAGTCGTTGATCTCGTACCCCACCCGGGCCGAGACCACGGCATAGGTGTCCTGGCGGACGGTGTCGTTGTATGTGAGGGTCTTCGCCACCACCCCGGCGCCGGCGCTCCATCCTGCCAGATCGCCGTTCAGGGCCTGTTCGCCGAAGCGATAGTTTCCCCACAGCTTCAGCATGTGCTTGGGCGCGGTGTCGGCGCTGAACCGGCTGCCGGCATTGGTGCGGTCGCTCAGATACTTGGCGTCGATGTAGGTATAGGCCGCCGTGAGGTCGAACCCCGGCAGAGGGCTGCCGCCGATTTCGGCCTCGAAGCCCTGGATCAGCGTCGTCCCGGCGGCGGTGTAGCAGGTCAGGCCCGCGCCGTTGCAATCGGTATGGCTGCCGTCCAGCACGGCGCGGTTCTGTTCGCGGATGCGGAAGGCGGCCAGGGATGCGGTCAGCCTGTCGTCGTAGAACGACCCCTTGACGCCGGTTTCCGTCTGCCAGCCGACGCGCGGGTCCAGCACGCTGCCGGTGTAGTCCATGTTGCTTTGCGGCACGAAGATGTCGGCGTAGCTGGCATAGAAGGACACCTGCTTCGTCGCGTCCACCACCACGCCGCCATAGGGGCTGAACTCGTTGTCGGCGCGGGCGTTGCTGCGGTTCCAGGCGGTGGTTGTTCCCCCCGTCTCCGTGCGGCTTTTGCTGGAATAGTCGGTGACGCGCCCGCCCAGGATCACCGTCACCGGGTCGGCCACCTTGACTCGGGCGATGCCGTAATAGCCGGATTGCTGGCTACGGGTCCGGCTGCGCGAGGTGATGTCGGTGGGGAATGCGAACGTGTGGGTGGTCAACGGATTGACATTGGTTGTGACGGCTCCGTTGCTTCCCGACAGAGCGTCGCTCCCTGCCCAGTTGTAACCGAACGTCAGGTTGTGTTCCCGGTCGAACAGAGTGACGGGGCCGGAGACGTTCGCATCCACTCCCCGGGCCAGGGTGTCGCTTTCGGAATACTGGGCCCTAACGCCGCTCAGGCCGGTATTCACGTCGATGGAGCCTGTCGCATAGGCTCCGTAGACATCGTCGGTGGTGAACTGCCGGAAGGCCGCCGCCTTGATCTTCCAGCCATTATCGAAACGATGTGTCAAATCGGCGGCCAGTTCGTTGATCCGTCTCTTGGAATCCTTGTCGATACCGACGAAGGAGGAACGATCCGGCAGGGACCCGTCGCTGTACAACGGCAGGCCCCAGTTCTGGATGTAGTTCTCGCGGGCATAGATGGCCGTCAGGCCGATGGTTGTGTCGGGCGTGACATCGGCGTCGAATGTGGCAAAGAAGGTCTGCTTGTCGTTGTGACCGACATCATGGAAGGTGTCGCCTTCCTTGTAGGCGGCGATCACGCGGCCCCGCACGGTGCCGGATCCGGTCAACGGGCCGGTGATATCCGCCACGCCGCGATAAGTGTCCCACGCCCCCACCGAAGCCAGACCGGAAACGGCGAGGTGGTCGAGGGAGCGCTTGCGCACGTAATTGACCGTGCCGCCCGGCTGGCCGGTTCCCGTCAGCAGGCCGGAAGGGCCGCGCAGGATTTCCAGCCGGTCGATGATGGCCAGATCGTAGGTGGTGTCATAAGTCGACCCCTGGCTTGGGACGCCGTTTCTCTGGGCGCTGAGCACATAGCCCCGCGCGTAAGCGGAATTGCCACCATAGCCATGGGCCGAAATGCCGGGGGAGGCGCGCAGCACGTCGGTCACCGAGGTCATGTTCTGGTCGTCCATCACCTGACGGGTCATGACCGACACCGATTGCGGGATTTCGCGCAGGGTCTGCTCGGTCTTGCCGATGGTCACCGCCTTGGCGGTATAGGAGCCGGTCCCCTCACTGGCGGCCGAGAGTTGGCTTTCGGCGGCGGTGGTGCCCTCCACCGTGACCGGGTCCAGGGTCATGGCGCCGTCGGCCGCCGCCTTGTCCAGGATGACGGTGCGGGAATCGGTGAACCGGAAGGTCAGGCCCGAGCCGGCCAGCAGCCGGGACAGCCCGTGGCGGGCGGTCAGGCTGCCCGCCACGGCCGGCGCGGTGCCGCCGATGGCCTCGGCCGAGGGGCGGATGACCTGGATGCCGGTGGTGGCGGTGAAATCGGCCAGCGCCGCCAGCAGCGGCTTGGCCGGAATCTGGAAATCGAAAGTCCGTTCGGCCTGGGCCACCTGTCCGGCGGCCTTGGCCGGCGCGGCCCATCCCCCACCGGCCAAGGCGGCCAGCGCCAGTCCCGAAATACCCGCGCGCAGCCTGCGTGCCGTCTTTCCATCCGTCATCTCGTCACATCCCCCTTGGGCCGTCAATGCAAATGCGAGGCGCTCGCATGAATGGACAACGGCCAGGGAGGGATGTCTCCTCAAGGAAATTTTCGGATCAGCGATGGATGACGGTGACCATGCCGGGGAAGGCGGCGGTCTTCACGCCCAGGCCGCCGCGCAGGGCGGCCAGGATGGCGTCGGGGGAACCGGCGTCGAACACGCCCGACAGGGTCTGGGCGCGCAGTTCGTCGCCCACCACCACCACCCGGCCCGGCCGCAGCCGTTCAAGGCGGATGGCGATGTCGGCCACGGTGGCGCGGTCGAACACGGCCAAGCCCCGGCGCCAGGCCAGGGCGGTGTCCGTATCGACCG
>AGTN01236635.1_pt1 | contig 28556 bp, 23 predicted proteins | sample 314218 | NCBI WGS metagenome assembly AGTN01 (sample SAMN02954264, study PRJNA73603) | bioreactor metagenome | biome: terrestrial; feature: non-aerated bioreactor; material: poplar woody material; isolation source: poplar biomass | place: USA | collected 2006-12 | reverse complement strand
GAATTCCTTCGTGATATCCAGGATCTCTTTCTCAGGACGGCGATTGAACATACTGTACTTATCCTGAAAAATAAGACAGGGAACATCTCTCTCCTGCAGATAGTTCAGCGCTTTCCGCGCCTGAACGGGCGGATATTTGGAAAGCCCGACATATAATGCTTTTCCCTGGCGCACAATATCCACCAGCGCCTGCATCGTCTCTTCAACAGGCGTGTTGGAATCGTAACGGTGCGAGTAAAAGATATCAAAATAGTCCAGCCCCGTCCGTTTCAGACTTTGATTAATGCTCGCCATGAGATATTTTCTTGAGGAACCGTCGCCGTAAGGCCCGTCCCACATCAAATGTCCGGCTTTGGACGAAATAATCATCTCATCGCGATGTGAAGAGAGATGTTCCTTCAGGATTTTCCCGAAATTTGTTTCTGCCGATCCGGGAGGGGGGCCATAATTGTTTGCCAGATCGAAATGGGTAACACCTTGGTCAAAAGCGTAAGTGATCATTTCGCGTGCCGTTTCATACGCATCTGTAAATCCGAAATTGTGCCACAACCCCAACGATATCCGGGGCAGTTGCAATCCGCTTTTTCCGCAATAGGAATAATGCATAGTGTTTATTTTTAAAGGTACGATTTTATTGCATTTTCTTTTCAATTTCCGCATCGGAAATTACCCTCACCACCGTTTGCCCATCGGGTGTATAAGTGGGTGTAGGGCATGCGAACAATTGACTGACTACCAGCAGCATCTCTTCCGACGTCAACGTTTTTCCGTGAGGAATAGCCGTTAAATTGGCAAGCGAAAGGGCGACGGATTCCCTGATCTCTGATTTTACATCACTGTCCGTTTCCAGACTCTTTCCAATCATCGATTTGATCAGGAGCGACGGGTCGCCGTTGTCAATCTCAGAAGGTACGCCCTGCACGGCGTAACTATTGTTTCCCAGATTGCTCAATTCAAAACCGAGCGCCTCCAGATCGTCCATGATGGAGGGTAGAGCGGCCGCTTCAGATGCCGACAGTTCCATTACTTCCGGAAACAGAACGCGTTGCGAAACACCTTGCCGGTTTTTAATCTGTTCCAGATATTTATCGAACAGTATCCGTACATGCGCTTTGTGCTGATCGATGATCATCAGTCCCGACTTCACCGAAGTAAGGATATATTTATGCTTATACTGATAATGTTCGGGAAAAAGGTCTGTTTCCGGTAAATTCTGATCCGCACCTGCCGGTTTGAAAAGCGTTGCTGTATTGTCAGCCTCGCCCCCGGAAGACACCTCTTTCTCGAATCCCTGATAGAGTTGTTCCCACCCGAAAGCGGGCGGCGAGGATTTGTAGGTTTCCGAATGGGGGCTGCGAAAGGGGTTGTAATTGGGATTCAAATTCACCCGCGGCATGGAGGCACTGCGGGAGGGGTCGAAAACGGGTATCTCCGGCGCATCATCGGTATCGAAATCGATGCTGGGAACCGCGTTGAATTTTCCGAGAGATTCCTTTACCGTCACCATCAGGATTTGCCAGAGCACCTGTTCGTTCTCGAACTTCACTTCCGTTTTTGTGGGATGGATGTTTACATCAATCGTATCCGGATCAACCTGAAAATAGATATAATAGCTCGGTTTCTCATTGGCAGCAATCAGCGGTTCAAACGCCGTCATTACCGCTCTATGAAAATAAGGATGCCGGATATACCGGTTGTTCACAAAGAAAAACTGGTTCACTCTTCCTTTTTTGGCGAACTCGGGGCGTGCCACATATCCATGAATTTTTCCAAGCGTAGTCTCTTCGTCTATTTCGATTAATTGCTGGTTGACGTTTTTTCCTTCCAGCTGCACAATACGTTGCCTCAATCCGGCTTTGGGCAGATGGAGCGTCTCTACATCGTTTTCAATGAGGGTGAACTCAACATGAGGGTTTGCCAATACAATACGCTCCATTTCCGTGAATATGTTCCGTCGTTCCGTTTCGTTGGATTTCAGGAACTTTCTTCGTGCAGGCACATTGAAGAAAATATTTTTCACAGAAACAGAAGTTCCTACTGCACAGGAAACAGCCTCCTGCTTCTCTACTTTTGAACCGGAAATAACGAGCAACGACCCTAGCTCGTCTTCCGCTTTCCTGCTCTTTACTTCCACTTGAGAGATAGCCGCGATGGAGGGCAGCGCTTCCCCGCGAAATCCCATTGTAGTGAGTGCGAAGAGATCATCCGCTTTCTTTATTTTAGAAGTGGCATGGCGCTCAAACGCCATCCGTGTGTCGGTAGCCGACATCCCCTTGCCATCGTCAATCACCTGGACAAGCGTGCGTCCTGCACCCTTTATGCATATCCGGATATGTGTTGCGCCCGCGTCGAGTGAGTTTTCCACCAACTCTTTTACCACTGAAGCGGGCCGCTGAATAACTTCTCCCGCAGCTATCTGGTTTGCAATAGAATCGGGAAGAAGATGAATGATATCTGGCATAATATGGAGTTCTTATTTTTAACGCAACAACCAAAAGAAGAAAAGTCCGAAAAGAACAACAAAAATAATGATGAGCAATCCGTTATTAGTAAGAAAAGTTCTCTGTCCGGAAGCTTTTTTCTCATTTCGCCTCTTCAAATGACGGGTTTGGGAGATGAATCCTGTTTTAAATTCCTTTCTCTCCTTCTCCGGTAAGATTCCCATATCCCTTTTGATCTCTTCAATGCGTTTCTGCAGCCTCTCCTTACGTGCATCTTCAGCCGGGTCATAAAGGATGGGAGTATAATTGAATTTACGCGGTTTACGGTTTTTATAGAAAAAGAATACACCCATACGTGAATAGTGTTTTAGATAGTACAAATGTATAAAATCCTTATATGATAGACAAATCAGGCCGCTACAGTGTGATGTCTTCTCTCTCAAAGCGCCTTTGGCGAGGTTCGCCAGTTTCGGAACTACGCCTTTCATTACCGCGGAATATATCCAGGGGTCCGGTGGGACGTAAGTAATCGAGCCAAACAAACCCTGCAAGACGGGAATCTTCGGGTTTCAGTTGTGGAAGAGGGGTAGTTACAGCCGTGGTTGACGACCATAGCTTCAGCTTTTTTATCTTTTCCTCCTCTATATCCATCGACAAATAGGCGCTTTCCGTTTTATTCAGCCCGATAATGGTACTATCTTCCTCTACCAGATAATACAGCGACTCCGCATTGCCTTCTACCAATACATGATACAAATCACCATCCCGGAAGAAGGCAGTCATATCCCTCCCACTCAATTGATTGAACTGCTGGTCTTCCCTCCTGTCCTGGATAGCCAGCGCGTAATCTTTTATAATAGCCTTATCAATAGTGGAATCGTTGAGATGAACATCAATCTGATAGCCCGATATCTGATTGTTTTCGTTCCAGATGACCGGATTTCCACGCATATATACTACGGAGTCGCGCGAAGAGTAATGCATGGAATCGCATACTCCCTGAAGGTCCGACCGGTAAAAACGCACCTCGTAAAACGCCTTGATGTCGCGACCCAGCGAATCCGTCACCATCACGAGCGTATCACCGTGCAGGAACAAGCTGTCTTGCTGAGAATAATCTACTACAAAAGCCGAATCCGTCGCCAGCCCATACTCCGTTTTTTCGTTATAAAAACCATAATTACCCCGCAGTACGGCCTTCCTCTCCCGGTCTTCAAGGAACATATCGCCAAACACCTCTCCTTCGCCGGACAAACGGTTATAGTAGATGGTGTCTCCGATAAGTACTTTCGTGCCGTCGTTGCTGTACACCTCCGAACGATCCAACAGACGGGAGTCTTCCGTTACCGTATTATACCACCCACGGCTTGTATGCACATAGCCGCTGTCTGATACAATCCGTGAAGGCCCCAGGATATCGGCAATTTTCGATTCCGTGTTGTATTTCAGCGTATCGGCATAGATAATATAATCTTCGTTTACCAGCTTTACACTGTCACTGAACAACGCTCCCTTTGTTTCGGGATCATACTGCCCCCAAAAGGATGTCAACTCGTTTTCATCATCCACCAGCATTCCGCCATCGAAATAATAGCCAAGATTGGCCAAACGGTCGTAATTGAGGCTGTCGGTAAAAAGGGTGGCTGTACGGTCTTCCATCCGGATATTGTCGCGAAGCCTTGCCAATCGTGTATTGCCGTCGTAATGCAGGTAATCGCCATACACAAAAATGGTATCACCCTGTTCCATCCTTACATTGCTGAACGCTTCAAAAGAATTGGTTTGCTGAAATAAATAGGCGCTGTCACAATACATAAAGGCACCTTCGTGGAAGAAGATGACATTGCCGGTCAGAATTTCCGCATTGAAGCCGCTACGCTTGCTCCAGAGATCCGCCTGCCTCAGTTCAACAATCTGGGTGGCCTGAACCGGTGAATTCTCCGTAGGTGGAGGCTGTTGCACGGGGGGGGCCTGTCCGGCAGTCGTCGGTATGAAGAGAAAAAGCACACTTAAAAGAAGTATGCTTTTCTGTACAAATCGTGAAAGGTGTCTTTTCATTTGTCTCAGAAAAGGCAATTACTTTTGCCATCCTTTATATTTGAGATCGCATCCCTGCCAGGCAGGGTCTATACGAACATACGTCTTTTCGATTTTCTTTTGCAGCCAGTCATCTACCAGCCCCTGCTGCTTGGCGTTTTCCGCCATCTGCTTAATGACCTGGTAATCGTTATTGATGTTGGCCTTATGCCCTTCGTTTCGATCCGTTATTTTCACCATGGCTGCTACCTGACGTCCTTTGTCGTTAAGCATAAGGAATGGCTTCGATACCTCTCCGGTCTTCATGTCGCCTGCAATCTTCGCGATATCCTGATTCAGTTCGCTCAACGCGAAACGGGGCGTACCGGAATTGACGCTTCTCGTGTTGTTCACCATGATCCCTTTATTGTTTCGCGTGTCTTTATCGGCCGAAAGATAGGTGGCCGCGTCGTCAAAAGAAATCTTCTTATTCATGATCCCGCTGCGGATGGAGTCTAAACGAACAATCGCCGTGTCGAGTGATTCTTTCGGCACTTTGGGCTTCAGCAATATATGGCGGAAGTTCCCCATATCGCCCCTGCGTTCAATCAGTTGGATAATGTGAAAGCCATATTCCGACTCCACCACGTTCGATACTTTTTTGGGATCGTTCAATGCGAACGCCACATTGGCAAATTCGGGAGCAAGCGACGAACGGGTCATAAAACCGAGCTCCCCACCTTTGACGCCCGAAGGATCTTCGGAATACAACAGCGCCAACGTAGAAAACTCTCTTTCCCCGCTGTTTATCTGGTCCGTATATTCACGCAGGCGGGCTTTCACGGCATCAATCTCAACCAGCGGAATTTGGGGTTCCGCGGTAATGATCTGCACCTCCAACGTGGTCGGGATAAAAGGCAAGCTGTCTTGCGGCAGGCTATTATAGTACTTACGAATCTCCGACGGCGTTAACTGTATATTACCGAAATGTTTCTGTTGGACTCCTTGTACAAGCTGTTGTTCGCGCAATTGTTCGCGCAAATCTTCCCGGATACCCGCAAGGTTTTTCCCGAAATACTCTTCGAGTCTCTCCGCCGAACCGACGGAAGAAATATAATTATTCATCATATACTCGAGGTCGCGGTTCACATTGGATTCCTGTACGTTGATACTATCTAATTTTGCCTGGTCGAGAAAAAGCTTATGGATGGCCAGCTGTTCGGGGATGAAACAATACGGATCTCCTTCAATGCGTTGGTTCTGCATCAGGATCTCCTTACGATATTCTTCCACCTCCGACTTCAGGATAGCTTCGTCGCCCACCACCCACACAATCTCATCAATCACATTATTTTGAGAGATACCCTGCTGAGCTGCGAACAAAGCAATTAGAAAGAATAATATCTTAACTGAATATTTCATAGAATAATTCTGTTTAAAAATAGCGATGTAAAAGTAGTGATAATCCCCTTAGCAGACAAATAGTTCGATGGTTAAAAGTAGTTATAAAGAGCAGAGATACCACGTGCGTGATATCTCTGCAATATAAAAATAAAGTCCGCTTCGATTATCCTTCAATGGCGGCCTGTGCTGCCGCCAAACGTGCGATGGGTACACGGAACGGCGAGCAGGAAACGTAATTTAATCCAACCGTATGGCAGAATTTAACCGACGAGGGTTCACCCCCATGTTCGCCGCAGATACCGCATTTAAGTGTAGGACTAACTTCACGGCCTTTTTGTACGGCCATTCGAACAAGTTGTCCAACCCCGTTTTGGTCGAGAACAGCGAACGGATCTTGCTTCAAAATTCCCTTATCGATGTACATCGGCAGGAATTTAGCCACGTCGTCGCGGCTGTAACCGAAGGTCATCTGTGTCAGGTCGTTCGTCCCGAAAGAGAAGAAATCGGCCTCTTTCGCAATCTTATGCGCGGTGAGTGCCGCACGCGGAATTTCGATCATGGTGCCGATCTTGTATTCTACCGAATCCCTCTTTTCCGCAAATACTGTCTGAATAGTGTTTTCTATAATATCTTTTTGTGCTTTAAACTCGTATACGATACCGGTGAGCGGAACCATGATTTCGGGAATGGCCAGCAGACCTTCCTCCTTCAACTCTAACGCGGCCTCCATAATAGCGCGTGTCTGCATCTCCGTAATCTCGGGATAGAGGTTTCCTAAACGGCAACCACGCAAACCGAGCATGGGATTGGACTCCATAAGGCCTTCAACCCGTTCGTGAATATCTTTATAAGAGATACCCATTACCTTCGCCATCTCCATCTGCCCTTTTTCATCGTGAGGTACAAACTCATGCAACGGCGGATCGAGCAAGCGGATGGTTACGGCAAACCCGTCCATTGCCTTGAAAATTCCGATAAAATCTTTTTTCTGTAGAGGGAGCAGTTTTTCCAATGCTCTGCGGCGACCTTCCTCGTCTTTAGCGAGAATCATTTCGCGCATGGGTACAATCTTATCTTCTTCGAAGAACATATGTTCCGTGCGGCACAACCCAATTCCTTTCGCACCAAAACTGCGTGCTATTTCAGCATCATGAGGCGTATCGGCATTGGTTCTCACATCCATGCGCGCATATTTTTCGGCGATCTCCATCAGTTCGCCGAAATTATCATCGAGTTCGGCGTCCTGAGTCTGGATTTTTCCTTCGTACACGTTTCCGGTCGACCCATCCAAAGAGATCCAGTCTCCCTCTTTCACCACCTTGCCATGGATGGTCATAGAGCGTGTTTTATAATCGATTACCAGATTATTGGCAGCCGAGACGCAACACTTTCCCATACCTCGCGCAACCACGGCAGCGTGCGAGGTCATTCCCCCACGGGCGGTAAGGATACCTTGTGCCGTTGCCATCCCGCGCAAATCTTCGGGTGATGTCTCAATACGGCAGAGTATCACTTTTTTGCCCTCTTTGTGCCACTCTTCGGCTTCATCGGCATGAAATACCACTTGTCCGGCAGCGGCTCCCGGTGAGGCCGGCAGGCCGTGTGTCACCGGTTTAGCCTGAATCAATGCTTTCTTATCGAAGACAGGGTGGAGCAACTCGTCCAGTTTTTCGGCGTCGCACCGTTTCAGGGCGGTTTTTTCATCGATATACCCTTGATGCAGCATATCTATGGCTATTTTCACCATCGCCGCTCCCGTACGTTTACCGCTTCGTGTTTGCAGCAACCATAATTTACCGTCCTGGATGGTAAATTCGAGATCCTGCATGTCTTTAAAATAATCTTCCAGTTTTTGTTGTACTTCGATGAGTTCTTTGGCGCATGCCGGAATGGCTTCCTCCAAAGAAGGATATTTCGCGGCACGTTCCTCTTCTGATATTCCTTGCAGTTTAGCCCAACGGCGAGAGCCCTCAATAGTGATTTGCTGAGGTGTTCGCACACCCGATACCACATCTTCTCCCTGGGCATCGATCAGATACTCTCCGTTAAACACATCTTCCCCCGTAGCGGCATCACGGGTAAAGGCTACACCCGTTCCGGACGTCTTACCCATGTTTCCGTACACCATTGCCTGAACGTTTACGGCTGTCCCCCACTCTTCGGGGAAATTGTTCATTTTACGATAGAGGATGGCACGCTCGTTCATCCAGCTGTCGAACACAGCACAAACAGCTCCCCACAGCTGATCCCACGGGCTCACAGGGAAATCGCTGCCTGTTTTTTCTTTCACCGCCGCCTTAAACCTTTTTACCAGTTCTTTCAGGTCGTCCACAGTGAACTCCGTATCCAGTTCAATCCCTTTTGCTTCCTTCATTTCGTCCATGATTTCTTCAAAAGGGTCGATATCTTCTTTGCTTTGAGGTTTCATCCCCAGCACTACGTCTCCATACATCTGAACGAAACGCCGGTAAGAATCCCAGGCGAAACGCTCATTTCCCGATTTTGCGGCGATACCTTCCACGGCATCGTCATTCAAACCAAGATTCAACACGGTGTCCATCATTCCCGGCATAGATACGCGTGCACCGGAACGAACAGAAACCAAACAAGGATTCTCTTTATCACCGAATTTTGTACCGGTCAATTCTTCAATCCGAGCTATGGCCTTCTCAACTTCCCCTTTCAGGAGACTTACCACATAATCCCGGCCCAATTCATTATATTCCGTACAGGCCTCAGTGGTAATGGTAAAACCCGGAGGAACGGGAACACCAATCAGGTTCATTTCGGCAAGGTTCGCTCCTTTCCCTCCAAGCAGGTTTTTCATATCTGCCCGCCCTTCGGCTGCACCGTTTCCAAAGGTGTAAACTCTCTTCTTTTCCATTTGATTTTAAATTACGATACGTTAAATGTTAACTATTTGATATTTTTTCTGTTATTTCCTGCAAATATAGTAATTTACCTTAAACGGGAATCATTATGGCAAATAGCTTTTCTTTATAAGGAGGAAAGCTATTTCAATGAATCCGTTCCATTCCTTTGCGCAGGGAATATTTTCAAAGAATCCATATCGCTCATTTGTTCCGGCACCTCTTGCAATGAATCCGCAACTACAGGTTCTGCCGGTTCCACTCCGAGAAACACATTGTATAACCGGATGTTGGGCGTTATGCCTACTGAGTCCTGCAAATGCACAAAGCCATATATTTGCGAAAGGGTATCGCCTGTGATATATTTCGATGCGGGAATGCTGTAGGTTTTATTCTCCGTAATGGTTTGAGATCGATAGATGGTTGTATCGGCATACACCAGCGTGAGCAATGATGAAAAATCGGAAGTAAACACCGGCGGGATACCGATAACGCTGAAAGTAAATGAGAAATAATTCTGAGTTATTCTGGATGAGATTTCCGCTGAATCCAGCCGGAAACGGAATCCTTTCTCTGCGCCGGGCATTGAAAATGCGTACACCGGCGGGATATAAGAGGCCGAATACATCGCTGCCCCTGTTTGCTGTTGCAGCGCATCTTGCGCTGTTACTTTAGCGTCAAGACCCGTCTGGGAACGCTTTAACCTCGCTTTCACGGAGTCGTTCATCTTCAGGTAAAGGTCAATTCTGTCCGAATACCACGACAACGATGTGTCCCATTGGGTTTGTGTGACTTTATGCGCTTTGAAAACTCGATTGATATAGGCTTCTTTTTTTCGGGAGTATCAAAATTCTGATAATCGTTTTCCATAGTTGCTTCCGCAACGTACACGTCCTGCATCAGCCGTTCCATACTCTTTCTGTTCAATACTTCCTTAGGGCGGTTCTGACAAGAGTAGATCAAGGCTCCCGTCATTACAACAAAAAATAGACATATAACAGCCTTACGCTTCACTTCCAACTGCTTTTTCTTTTTTTTCTTTCTCAAATTTTTCACGCTCTTTTTTCGAAAGCAACGAATAGGATAAGGTTTTTCTATAAAACAGCAATATCAAGGTGACCCCCACGGTAATGGCCGAATCGGCAATATTAAAAATAAAGCGGAAGAAGAGAAATTCTTGTCCACCCATAAACGGTACCCAATCAGGATACGTGCCGCTAACCAGCGGGAAGTAGAGCATATCTACCACCTTACCGTGAAAGAGGGATGAGTACCCTTCACCCCAAGGGACAAAAGAGGCCACATGCCCGGGGTAACTGGCCTCTAAAATAACTCCGTAAAAAATACTGTCTATGATATTTCCCGACGCTCCTGCAAGAATGAGCGCTACACACGCAATAAAACGCGCTTTGTAATTCCATTTTACCAGCCTCGAAATATAAATGATAATAAAGATAACCGCAACGATGCGGAAGAGCGACAGGAAGAGTTTTTCACCTGCTTCAATGCCGAAAGCCATTCCGTTGTTTTCGACGAAATAAATTTTGAACCAGTTGGTAATATCAATGGTGTCATACAACCCCATGTGCGTCTTCACCCATATTTTGGATAGCTGGTCGACGAGAAGAATCACAAAAACGACGGCTATGGCAATCAATGCCTTGTGAGAACTACTTTTCATACATATAATTTAGGGGTATACATTCTATGAAAGGGGCAATACCCCCTTCTGTTACACTTGCACATCCCACGGAAATTTTCATTCGGCAGCTGTTATTTTTTCTTTCCGGATTTGGCTTCTATGCTCAGCGTAGCGTGTGGCACGGCGCGAAGACGCTCTTTCGGGATCAGCTTGCCGGTTTCACGGCAAATACCGTATGTGCCGTTTTCGATACGTACTAATGCGGCCTGCAGATTCTGAATAAATTTCATCTGACGCTGAGCCAGCCTTCCGGCTTCTTCTTTGGAGAGTGTGGAGGCGCCCTCTTCCAATACTTTGTACGTAGGAGATGTATCTACCGTATCGTTGCCGTCGGTGTTCGTTACGGCTGCGCGGTAATTTTCATATTCCTGCCGCGCTACTTGCAATTTCTCGTTAATGATAGCACGGAATTCGTCCAATTCTTCATCTGAATATCTCGTTTTTTCACTCATAATAATTGATATTTATTGGCTGTGTCTCTTACTGGAATCAGAGTTTAATTACAACAACCGGAGATTATATATTGTTCACTTTTAAATTTTTGCGCAAAGATACATATAAAACAAATAAATCTCAACTGTTTTTATGTATGCTGATGGTCAACGACTGGTCATCTATCTCTATTTCATCTTCAAGAGGCTCATTTACAAAGGTAATCCCGTCTGCCAGCACCTGATTCCTGATGTAATCGGCGTAGTCGGTAATTGCCTCATCAAAAGCGGGGTTGGATGAAAGTTTGATGGTGATGCGGTCCGTAATCTCAAAATCTTTCGCTTTTCGGAGATTCTGGATTCTATTCACCAACTCGCGGGCGATGCCCTCTTTGCGTAGTTCGTCCGTCAGGGTGATATCCAATGCTACGGTCAATCGCCCCTCGTTTGCTACCAACCATCCCGGAATATCCTCTGAGATGATCTCCACGTCGTCTAACGTGATCTCTACCTCCTGTCCATCAATCATCAATCGGAACAACCCGTTTTTTTCCAGCTCGTGGATGCCGCCATTTTCCATGGCCTGGATTGCCGGCGACAACTGCTTCATTATCTTTCCGTAACGCGGCCCCAATTTCTTGAAATCGGGCTTCACCCTTTTCACCAGCATCTCGTTTGCGGAATCCACGAAATTCAGCTCTTTCACGTTCACTTCGCTGAGAATAAGCGACTCGACGGACTGGATGTTTTTCTTCTGTTCCTCATCCGCAACAGGAATCATTATTTTCGAAAGCGGTTGGCGTACTTTGATATTCACTCTCCGGCGCAACGCCAATACGATGGACGATGCCGTCTGTGCCAAATACATCTGCTCTTCGAGCGGTTTATCGATGAGCGAATCATCCGATTCAGGGAAATCTGCCAGATGCACTGATGCAACATGTTCGCTTCCCGTTGTCGAAATTAAATCAAGGTAAAGCTTGTCCGCATAAAACGGTGCAATGGGTGCCATCAGTTTTGCCGCTGTCACCAAACAGTGGTAGAGTGTTTGATAAGCCGACAACTTATCGTCGCTCATCTCTCCTCCCCAGAAACGTTTACGGTTCAAGCGCACATACCAGTTGCTGAGATTATCGTTCACGAAATCGGCAATGACACGCCCGGCTTTAGTTGGCTCATAGGTGTCATAGCCTTCATCGACCTCTTTAACCAGCGAATTCAGCAACGAAATAATCCACCGGTCTATCTCAGGCCGTTTATCATAGGCAATTTGCGGATATTGATCGTGGAAATTATCCACATTGGCGTAAAGCACAAAAAACGAATAGGTGTTGTAGAGCGTTCCGAAGAACTTGCGTCGCGCCTCTTCCACCCCTTCGATATCGAATCTCAGGTTATCCCACGGCGCAGCGTTGGTGATCATATACCAGCGAAGCGGATCGGAGCCGTGCTTCTCAATGGTTTCGAAGGGATCAACGGCATTACCCAATCGTTTGGACATTTTGGCGCCGTTCTTATCGAGCACCAGTCCGTTGGAGACCACGTTCTTAAACGCCACACTCCCCTTCACCATTGAGGCAATGGCATGCAGCGTATAAAACCATCCACGGGTCTGGTCTACCCCCTCGGCGATGAAATCGGCCGGGAAGACGTTCTGAAACTCCTCTTCGGAGATATGCGGATAAAACACCTGGGCAAACGGCATCGCGCCACTGTCGAACCACACATCGATCAGGTCCGTCTCGCGTTTCATCGGCTTGCCGCTGTCGGACACCAATACTATATTATCTACATAGGGACGGTGCAAATCGATTTGATCATACTCCAGTTCTTTATATTCTTTCAGGTTGAGATCCTTCCAGGGAAGCTCCGTCATCACGCCGGCGTCCAACGCTTTCTGCATCTCATCATACAACTCTTGTACGGAGCCGATGCATTTCTCCTCTTTTCCATCTTCCGTACGCCATATCGGGAGCGGAGTCCCCCAGTAGCGGCTGCGGCTCAGGTTCCAGTCCTGCAGGTTTTCGAGCCATTTCCCGAAACGCCCCGTGCCGGTGGACTGTGGCTTCCAGTTGATGGTGTTGTTGAGTTCAATCATTTTATCCCGGCATGCTGTAGCGCGGATGAACCAACTATCCAGGGGGTAGTACAAGACCGGCTTATCGGTACGCCAGCAGTGCGGATAATTGTGTACATATTTTTCAATGCGGAACGCACGGTTTTGCTGTTTCAGCATGACCGACAGATCCACATCGAGCGTGGCATCATCATCGGTAAGTGTGTCATCGTAAGCATTTTTCACCCAGCGACCGGCAAACTCCTTATAGAGATCAACATTGACATTGTTCTGAACAAATTCGGGGTCGAGTTCTTCGAGGCGGAAAAATTTCCCTGTCAGGTCCACCATCGGACGGAGGTTTCCCTCAATATCTTTCAGCATTAATCCGGGGACACCGTTCTCCTTTCCCACTTTCGCGTCATCCGCACCAAACGTGGGCGCGATATGCACGATTCCCGTACCGTCTTCGGTCGTCACAAAATCACCGGTGACTACTTTAAATGCGTTATCCTGTACGTGCACCCATGGAATAAGTTGCTCGTAGCGGATTCCGGCCAGTTCAGAACCTTTCCACACCTTGTCCGACACCCGGAAAGGTACGTTTTTATCGCCCGGTTTGTACTCGTCTAACGACAACTCCCCGTTTTTTGCCGGGAAATAGATGTTCAGCAAACTTTTTGCCAGTACGGCCGTCATCGGCTTGCCCGTATATTGGTTATAGGTCTGTACCGCCACATATTCTATGTTCTTCCCTACCGCCAACAGCATATTCGACGGCAGCGTCCACGGCGTGGTGGTCCATGCCAGGAAGAAGGGTTCACCGAATTCCGTCCACTCCGGCAGCGGATCCTTTATGGCGAATTGCGCCGTACAGGTAGTATCTTTTACATCGCGGTAGCACCCGGGCTGGTTCAGTTCGTGTGTGCTCAATCCGGTTCCGGCCGCGGGGGAGTAAGGCTGTATGGTATACCCTTTGTATAAATATCCGTTGTCGTACAGTTCTTTCAGCAGATACCAAAGGGTTTCGATATAGCGGTTGTCGTAAGTGACATAGGGATCGCTCATATCCACCCAATACCCCATTTTCCGGGTAAGCTCTTCCCATTCTTTGGTATATTTCATCACTTCGGTACGGCACGCTGCATTATACTCCTCTACCGATATCTTTTTGCCGATATCTTCTTTCGTGATTCCCAGCGATTTTTCCACACCAAGCTCCACGGGCAGCCCATGCGTATCCCAACCTGCTTTCCGGTTAACCAGAAAACCTTTCATCGTTTTATAACGGCAGAAAATGTCTTTTATGGATCGTGCAATCACGTGATGGATGCCCGGCATTCCGTTTGCCGAAGGCGGTCCTTCATAAAACACAAACCGGGGATGTCCTTCGCGCGTCTCCAAACTTCGCTTGAAAACGTCCTTCTCATCCCATACCTTCAACATCTCCTTGTTGATTTCTGAAAGGTCTAAATGGTTATATTCCGGAAATCTTTTACTCATTGTCAATGAATTTATACCTGATAGAAAATTAGTTTGCAAAGGTAGCAATAAATTGAGAAACGACAATTGAAACCCAGAGACAAATATATTCCCTCGCGGGAACCGGAGCGCCGCCCACGAAGATCTTCCCTTCCTGAAAACAAAATGGGATATAATCATGCATGTATCGCTCGAAGTAGTTTCCGGTATAGCGCTATGCCGAACAACAGGACAAGTTCTGACCGGTCAACCCATAAACTGGGACTTCGCAGAACAAGAGATATTGAAACAATATCAAATCTATTATACCCCCGATTTAATACAAATAACCCGGATATATACCCCCGATTTGGAACAAAAGTGTTATATTTGCAAAAATATGTGCGATGATGTTTGAAAGAAATCTGATTGTAGAGTTAAAGGAATGGGCGGCAAAATCAAACCGCAAACCTCTAATATTGAGAGGATCACGTCAGGTGGGCAAAACTACGCTTGTGGAGTATTTTTCAAAAAACTTTACAAATTATCTCTATTTGAATCTTGAAAAAAATTCGAGTGCGGTGACTTTGTTTGAGAAAGAACAGGAAATCGACGATCTTGTGGCAGAAATTTTTCTTTTTTGCAATAAAGAAAACAAACCAGGCAAAACACTTCTGTTTATTGACGAAATTCAAAATTCAAATAAGGCTATCACTATACTTCGTTATTTTTATGAGGCAAAAATACCTGATTTATATGTGATAGCAGCGGGTTCGCTATTGGAAACGATGTTGAACAAAAAAGCATCATTTCCTGTCGGCAGGGTGGAATATTTAGCTGTTCGCCCCTGCGTTTTCAACGAATTTCTGCGGGCCATCAGCGAAACGCAACTCGAAAAAGCCTTGCTCGACCGCCGAATACCAGAGGCATTACACACCAAAACAATGAATTTGTTCAAGACTTTCACGCTTATCGGCGGTATGCCCGAAGTAGTTGCCGATTATGCTGAAAACAAAAACTTTGTCGGTTTGAAGAGCATTTATGAAAGTTTACTGACACGTTATCGCGATGATGTTGAAAAATACGCCCGAAATGAAACGATGAGTCAAACTATTCGCTACATTTTACAATCAGGGTGGAAATTTGCCGCAGAACGCATTACATTAGGAGGTTTTGCAGGGTCTTCATACAGGGCGCGTGAAATGAGCGAAGCGTTTCGCACACTGGAAAAGACCTTTGTTTTGGAACTTTGCCACCCGACAACCAATACGTTTGTCCCCGTAACAAAAGATTTGAAACGCTCTCCGAAATTGCTGTGACTCGATTGCGGTTTAGTAAATTATGCAGCTAACGTGCAAAAAGAGGTATTTGGGGTAGCCGATATTTTAGATGCGTGGCGGGGAAAAATTGCCGAACAAATGGTGGCGCAGGAACTACTTGCTTTAGATAGCCGTGTTTCGAATCAGCGGAATTTTTGGGTACGGAATAAAAAAGATTCTGACGCGGAAGTGGATTTTATATTGCAATATGACGGTAAAGTTATCCCCATAGAAGTAAAATCAGGACATAATGCCAAACTCCGTTCTCTGCATTTGTTTATGGATGAAGCGCCACACGACATTGCAATAAGAGTTTGGTCGCAACAGTTTTCAATTGACGAAGTCACGACGCAAAACGGAAAAAAATTCAAACTGATCAATCTGCCGTTTTATTATATCGGCGTACTCAAAGAAATATTGAAAGAAGCGCAAAAAATAGTCTGACTTCATTGAACAAATAAGGCTTCAACCGCTATACCAATGAGTAGAACTATTTATCTTCAATCCCACGCTGCGTACCATGAGAACAGCTCTTTTTTAAATCATCGATTTGCGCAAGCAATTGTGTATTTGTTTCACGGAGGTGTTTGTTTTCGTTTACTTGCACAGCCAACTGTACACTTAAATCGGTTATTCTTGAATGCAATTCTTCGTTTTTTCTCATGAGTTGAGAGGTAACCTCGTTGACATCACTTAATATATTATCATTCGCATTAACTTTTTTGAGCATGGGTTCAATGCCGGTAAAAAGCCACTCAAGGGATACATCCGGATAGATGGCGATAAATTTCGCCAAGGTGTCCTCGGTAATACCCGTTTTGCTTTCTAATGTCCCTCTGGAAATCCCGGTTTTTACATAAAAACTCCTCTTGCTTATGCCAAGACAAGCAATAAATCGCAAAATATTTTGTTTTACTGGCGAAAAAAATTGTAAATTATCTTGCATTTCGGCGAAATGTTTTGTATCTTTGCGGTTGTTGAATATTAACCTCGTCTCAAAGATAGGTATTATTGCAGAAAACAGGAAGATATGAAAACCAAAAAATTATTACCACCCGAATTACCGGCAATTTTACCGCACGGCTGGAAAAAAGAGGTAGCGCAAGCCTTGGGCATACATCAAAATACGGTCAGTCGTGCCTTGCGTTCCCGGAAAGGAATAACCTACATGAAGATTGTAAGAACTGCAGCGGCTAAATACGGAAGAAAAACGGAAATAACGCAGTATGACAAATCTTAAAACCGGAATCTTAAAACTAAATGCATTGGAAACGAACATAAACATCAGTACACACACGCAGATGATGGGCGAGTTGAGTAATATTCTACTTTTCCTCACTATGGCATAATGCAAATAAATTTGCCTTTGCGCATTTAGCTTAACGGAAAAATGCCATACACCGCCGAGAAAAAATAGAATAGTCAGTCGTATGAATCTATTCACAATAAAATCTAATTCAATGATAGTGAAAACGTACGGATTAATTTTACCAAGGAACACGCGATCGTGCTCCAGGACTTGAATGTTAAGTAACTTATTCTTCATTTTTTCTTCACGGGTTCGTAACATTAAAAATCTTTCTTTGCGGTCGCATTTCAGAAATCAGTTATTTTAATAAAAGTTTATTCAACTATGAGAGAAAAACAAATGGTATTTAAAAATGGATTACGCGTGAGTTTGATCCTAGCCTGTTTTTTATACGGGTGTATGATCTATTCACAAAACGGGATGTTGAAAGGAAAGGTTACGGATGTTGGCAACATTCCCCTTATCGGCGTAAATGTGGTGGAAAAAGGCACCACAAACGGTACGGTTACCGATGTGGATGGTAATTACTCGTTATCGATACCTTCCGGAGCAACAATTATTTTTTCGTATATCGGCTACGACAGTAAAGAAATTGTGTGGGACGGCCGTCCGGTCTTAGAGGTTGTGCTGGACGAAGATCAACAGTTACTGGACGAAGTGGTTGTGGTGGGTTATGGCACATCAAGAAAAATGAACCTGACCGGGGCGGTAGAACAAATAACCAGCGAAGTATTTGAAAACCGACCTATTACCAATATGACGCAGGGGTTGGTGGGCGTTATCCCTAACCTGAACATCACCCTGACGGATGGGAAACCGACCCAGTCGCCCACTTACAATGTTAGAGGAACAACTTCCATTGGTCAGGGAGGCAGCGCTTTGGTATTGGTAGATGGTGTTGAAGGGGATCCGCGCATGCTGAACCCAAACGATATTGAAAGCGTATCGGTGTTGAAAGATGCGGCATCGGCTTCTATTTACGGGGCCAGAGCGGCCTTTGGAGTAGTATTGATTACAACAAAGTCCGCTTCAAAAGGGAAAACATCTTTGAATTATACCGGAAATTTTACTTCAAAACGTCCCACGACCGTTCCTGATAATATTGTGGATTCATATCCCTGGGCACAGTCTTTCAGCGATGCATGGGCTAATTGGAACGACAACGGAAATACGCCTACGGCTGTAAATAAAACCATGGCATTTTCACCGGCTTATCTGGCAGAGATTAAAAGAAGGTGGGAAGATCCGAGCCTACCCCGTATAGAAATCAATCCTACTACCGGAGCATATGAATATTACTATAGTACGGACTGGTATGATGAACTCTACAAAGATAGTTTTTTTGCGCAAGACCATAACGTTTCCCTATCGGGAGGAAATGACTTTGCCTCATACTATTTAAGCGGCCGTTATAATGGAGAAGACGGCTTGTTTAAATATAACACCGATACATATTCGATGTATAACCTCCGGGCAAGAGGAAATATTCAATTATTAAAATGGCTGGCAGTGGATAATAATACGGAATACTCTTCCATGAAATACCGCCAGCCCATTAACGTGGGCGAAGGATCGAACATCTGGCGTAATATTGCAGACGAAGGCAATCCGTTGGCACCACTCCTCAATCCTGACGGTACATTAACTTTCCCTGCTGCGTATACCATCGGAGACAGGTATCTGGGGAAAAGCGGAGCTGACCTGCATCAAAAAATTGTGAAAAACAAGACAGCGTTAAAAGCGGATTTCTTTGACAATAGCTTAACATTGCGCGCTGATTTTACTTTCCAAAACACGGAATATGCGCATCAACAAATTAGAGTGCAAGTGCCCTATAGCCGGTATGAAGGACAAATAGGGTATACCGGCACCAATACGAATGATTTGCAGGAACGCCGCTATACGACAGAATATCTTGCCACAAACGTGTATGCCAATTATGTGAAATCTTTCAATCAAAAACATAATTTCGAATTTCTTGCCGGATTCAACTACGAGCAGTCGATCTACAAGAATGTAACAATGACGCGAAACGGGATTGTGTATGAAGATGCCAAAGATATTAACCTCACCCTGGGAAATAACATCACTACCTCGGGCGGTTATAATAAATGGCGGATTGCCGGCACTTTCTTCCGGGTAAACTATAATTTTACGGAACGGTACCTGCTGGAAGTCAATGGCCGTTATGATGGCTCATCTAAATTTCCCGAGAACCAACAGTGGGCGTTCTTCCCTTCCATATCTGCAGGGTGGAGGATCTCGGAAGAACCTTTCTGGAATATAAGCCATGATGCAATATCAAACGTGAAACTGAGGGTGTCTTACGGTTCATTGGGTAACGGTTCCATCAGTCCTTACACATTTACGGAGAATTTCGGCATCGGTCAATCAGAACGAATCTTGGGTGACACGCGTCCGCAACGGACCTCCCAACCCGGAGTAATACCCAGTACCCTCACATGGGAAACTGCTACAACCGGGAATATCGGTTTGGATATAAACGCTTTGAACAATCGTTTATCATTCACAGGGGATATTTACAGACGATGGACGGAAGATATGTACACCGTCGGTCCCAGTGTACCGGCCATTTTCGGTACAGCTGTTCCGAAAGGGAACTACGCCTCCCTGGAAACAACCGGATGGGAAATATCCTTAAATTGGATGGACAGGTTCAATTTAGGTGGTAAACCATTCAATTATAATGTGAGAGCAACACTGTCTGATTACAAGTCTATCATTACCGATTATTACAATCCTGAAAAGAACCTGACGGATTATTATGTCGGTCAGACAATCGGTGAAATCTGGGGGTACCGGGTGGAAGGATTGTTCCAATCCCAGGAAGAAATAGATAATTCACCCTCGCAATCCAACATTCTGGCTCACAACACCCGAAAGAATTATGTAGGTGATTTAAAGTTTAAGAATCTGGATGGTGACGACGTTATTTACCATGGACTGAACCGTGCAGATGATTCGGGCGACAAAACAATCATAGGGAACAGATCGCCGAGGTATGTCTATGGCTTGACGTTGGGTGCCGATTGGAACAATTTTTTCCTTACCACCTTCTTTCAGGGGGTAGGGAAACAACAGTGGTATCCATCCATGGAATCACGTTTCTGGGGACAATATAACCGACCCTACAACGATTATCCACGTTGGCAGGAGAAACATCAATTCCGTCCTGAATTAAACAATTTCGACGCATACCTGCCTTTGTTGTCAGGTTATACGGCACAAAATGCAAACGGCCAGTTAAGCCTTCCCAATGACCGGTATTTGCAAAATGTAGCTTACATCCGATTGAGGACTCTGAATTTTGGCTATACGCTCCCTAAAACGATTTCATCGAAAATTCAGGCAAACGACATAAAAATATATATTTCGGGTGAGAATTTATGGACCTGGTCGCCTCTTTACAAAATTACAAGAGATACAGATGTAACCAATATTTGGGGGGCCGGTACCCAATTAACAGGGTTAAACAGCAACGATACGCGTACTGATGGAGACGGATATAATTATCCAATGCTTAGCGCACTCTCTTTTGGTTTATCTATTAACTTTTAAAATGTAGAAATATGAGACGAACATGTGCATCATTTCACTAAAGTGGGTCGTTTTCTCGCTATGGCATCATCCGGATAAACCTGGCTTTTGCTTGTATAGCCTGACGAAAATATTCACACAGCACATGATTACAGCAAGTGCCATACACCATAACATAAAAAATGAATTAATCGTATGAAAAAATATATACAATACATTTTTAGCAGCATCACTTTAATAATAGGGTTTGTTAGTTGCGACCTGAATGAATTACCTCAGGCTACGGCTTCTCGTGTCGCCATTTTTGAATCGGAAAGCGGTCTGAAACTCTATTCCAACTCTTTTTACGAAATGCTACCCACTCCTTACGACGGAGTTTTTGCAATAGACGATAATTCTGATTTAATAGCGCGTAATGGCGTAGATTCACGCTTTATGCCGAATGCTTTAAGTCCTGCTACCAGTGGCGGCTGGTCATGGGGAAATTTACGTAACATCAACTATTTTATTGAAAACGCAGAGCAAAGCACTGTGGCGGAAAAAGATCATTACCTCGGGCTGGCTCGTTTCTTCCGCGCCTATTTTTACTTCGACAAGGTGAAGCGTTTCGGCGATGTGCCCTGGATCAACCGTACAATTGAGGTTGACGATGATGAAACGTTGTACGGTCCGCGCCACGACCGGTTTGGGGTGATGGAATATGTCTTGGAAGATTTGAATTATGCGATACAACATATTTCAGAGACTTCCGAGCCTTCACGCACCCTCATCACAAAGGATGTGGCGAGAGCCTTTAAGACGCGAGTGGCGCTCTATGAAGCATCATTCAGAAAATATCATACACAATATGGCAAACAGGGTACCGCCAATGAGTGGTTCGAAGAGGTGGTGAAAACGGCCAATGAAATCACCGGGTATTCTCTGGTAGAGGGGGAATCTGCCTACCGCGATCTCTTCCTGCAGAAAACACCGAATGCAACCGAAACAATATTGGCTGTCACTCTGGATGCCAATCTGCAGGTTTTCAGCTCCAGAAACAGGAAGGTGATCAGTCCCACATATGGCAACCGTCCCTCATTGACAAGAAATTTTGTAAACACCTACCTCAACATCAACGGAACGCCGTTTACAAGGGATCCCGATTATGAAACAACCCCTTTTGCAGAGGAGGTTAAAAACCGTGATCTGCGTTTACAGCAAACGATACGGGCAGGAGACTACCATCGTACTGAAAATGGTATGCCCATCGTAGCGCCGCCGAACCTTGACCAGGCATACACCGGCTATCAGATCATCAAGGGTTGCTACGATGAACGTTTCCCTTATGATGATGAGAGTAGAAATGAGAATGCACACCTTATCTTCCGCTATGCGGAGGTGCTGCTCAACAAAGCGGAGGCGTTGGCAGAGCTGGGGACTATGACCGATGCCGACTGGGCTGCCACGATAGGAAAATTGAGAGCCCGGGCAGGTATACAGGGTGCCACACTAACCCAAAAACCGACCGTAGCGGATCCCTATCTGGTAGCCTTCTATAACAATAAATTCACTGACCCCGTACTGCTGGAAGTCCTTCGCGAACGTGCAGTAGAGATGATCACCGAGGGGTTACGCCCCGACGATTTAACAAGATGGCGCCTGGGCGAACTTTTTGCTAACGCGCCATTGAATGGAATGTATGTTCCCGGGCTGGGTGAATACGACCTGAATGAAGATGGCATCATGGATGTCTGTTTCTACCGGGGTGAAAGGCCGGCTGGTGCTACAGCACCTGTTTTTGTAGATGTTTCATCCGCCGGTGTTGGAAGAAGGGTGTTGTCGGAAGGAAACTCAGGTGAGATCCTTTGGAATCCGGGACAACGGGAGTGGCTGGATAAGAAGTATTTATACCCCATTCCTGAGGCGGATTTGCTGAAAAACCCCAACTTAGGGCAAAATCCGGGATGGGAGTAACCCATTATCCATAATCAGCATACTGAGCCTGTCAAAAAAAATAGGCAGGCTCGTTTGCCTGTTTGGATGAAATAAACTACTTTTAGGGCACCATTCACCTCCTTTCCGAAACGGGCAGGAGTAAAGCTCGCATCATAAAACGAACCGACGGCCTCCGACCATTGCCGGTATGGATAGCGGTTTCCATTAAAAATAACAAATAAAAAAACAGATAAAAATGAAAAAAACAATTGTTTGCATGTGCATTATGTTGCTGTCAGTTACCGGATTACTCGCACAAAACAAAAAAGGGCCAACGCTCAACGTATCCTCCTTCAACTTGAGAATGGATACGCAAAGCGACGGTGAGAACGCATGGCCGAACCGGAAAGAGATGGTGAAGGGGTTAATCCGATTTCATGATTTGGATATCGTCGGAACGCAAGAGGGCTTTAAACACCAACTCGACGGTATTCTTGAATTGGGAGATTACGCCTATGTGGGTGCCGGGCGTGATGACGGAAAAGATGCCGGAGAACACTCCGCCATCGTGTATAAGAAAGAGCGGTTCGAGGTACTCGATAAAGGTGATTTCTGGTTTTCCGAAACGCCCGACGTACCCGGCAAGGGATGGGATGCCACCTGTTGCAACCGCATCTGTTCCTGGGCTAAATTCAGGGATAAGAAATCGGGAAAAGAGTTTTTTGTTTTCAACTCCCACTACGATCATCAGGGGCAGTTGGCGCGAAAAAACTCATCGTTGTTGCTTGTGGAGAGAATCGAAAAGATTGCCGGAAACGAACCGGTTTTTGCTACCGGCGATTTTAACGCGTCGCCCGACTCCGAGCCCATTCAAACCATCTACGACTCAGGGAAACTAATGGATTCTTATCTCGTTTCAAAGCAGCCGCCTTACGGGACAGTCGGCACGTTTAACTCCTTTAAATTGGATGCCCCCGTGAAAAGCCGTATCGACTATATCTGGGTTACACCGGGCATCACCGTAAACAAATACGGCGTGCTCAACGATATGCAGTACGGACATTTTCCGTCGGATCACTTCCCGGTGATGATCAACGCAAAGCTGTAACCCCGTAATCTCTGTCCGGACGAACTTTTTTCGCCAAAATGGTTACTCCCTTCATCGTATCGCCGTATTTTCGGAATATCCGCCGCATGGCCAGTACCCGTTTACGTAGTTCAGGATGTATAAACGCGTTAAAAACTATTTTCAGTGTCCTAAATATTCCTTCGTCCGCGATCATCCGCTTAGGCTCCAGCAAGTGCATACCATTCATGGTATAACTTACCGTCTCCAGTCCTGCCTTTGCAAACAACTCCTTCCATTCGGGAATGGTTATCGGACGGGCGCTCACTTGAATCGTATCCGCCAGATCGCGATACAACTGCCTTTTTAGCATCTCGGAAACATCATCCGGCACAAGGCATATCTCATGAATGGCGTAATACCCCCCGGGACGTAAAATCCGGGCGACCTCCGAAATAATGGCAGCCTTATTGCTGTTGCTTTGCATGGTTAACATAGCCTCACAATAAACCTTATCTGCACTTGCATCGGGGAGTGTAGACTCCATGGCATTCGCTACGATAAGGCGCATCTTATCGTACTTTACTCTGAGGCGCACTATATCTGCCGCCTCCTCATTAATCTCTACGGCGGTATATGATCTTGGGGAGAGCGAGCAGGTCTTTTTTGCCGTTATCCCTAATCCGGGTGCAAATTCCACCACATCATCTTCTTGAGAGATCTCCAAGCTATCGATCATCTTGTCGGTTAATTCGATCCCTCCCGGACGAAGGATCCTTTTTCCCAGCTTTGCCAGGATCCAGTGGCCCTGTTGTATGTTTCGTTTTTTTCCGTCTTTGCCATTGTACTTTCAATATTTAGTATTCTGAATTTGTCAGACTTTTAATTGATTACCCAGTAGTTGTACTCATCAAATAAAAGTTCAATCAGGTGCACAGAATCTGATCATGCAACCTGTAGTAAATAACTACATGGAATAACATTACTCCAATTTTCAAAAATACAGATTGAAAAAGCAAAAGTCAATACCCACCAAGAGGGATATTTCGCACTTTTATGGCATCTTTTGGTTAGTTTTACGATAATTTCTCCAACGCTTCTTTTATTCGTGCAACAGCTCGTTCAATATTCTCATCGGACGTGGCATACGATAGCCGGATGCACCCGGGAGCGCCGAAGGCATCGCCTCCCACGCATGCCACATGCGCTTCTTCCAAAAGGAACATGGCCACATCGGTAGCCGTATGCACTGTTTTTCCGTTGTACGATTTCCCTAAATAGCTTTTGCACTCCGGGAAAATATAAAACGCTCCCATCGGGTTGTTTACGTTCAAGCCGGAAATCTGCCCAAGCAGATCCACAATAAGGTTTCTTCTCCTTTCAAACGCCGTTCTCATTTCACTCACACAAGATTGATCGCCGGTATAAGCGGCTACGGCTGCTTTCTGTGAAATAGACGAAGGACCCGAGGTATATTGTCCCTGAAGCATGCTGCATGCCGAGGCAATCCACTGTGGGGCGGCCATCCATCCGATGCGCCATCCGGTCATGGCGTATCCCTTTGAAACCCCGTTTACGATAATCACACGGTCGCGAATGCTGTCGAACTGCGCTATCGACTCATGTTGCCCGATATAGTTGATATGTTCATAGATTTCATCGGCAATCACATAGACATTCTTATGTTTTTCCAACACACCCGCCAATACCTGTAGCTCCTCCTTTGTATATACACTGCCGGTAGGATTGGAAGGGGAGCACAAAATCAATGCTTTGGTTTTAGGGGTAATGGCATCCTCCAGTTGTTGGGCGGTTATCTTAAAATCCCGGTCGATTCCTGCATAAACAAATACCGATTTACCCTCCGCCAATTTCACCATTTCGGGATAACTTACCCAGTATGGCGCCGGAATGATCACCTCTTCCTCTTTATCTACGATGGAAAGGATCACGTTGCACAGGGACTGCTTTGCACCGCCTGAAACAACAATTTGCGCGGGGATATATTCCAGTCCGTTTTCTTTTTTCAGTTTTTCACAAACGGCGTTCCGCAAATCGGGAAATCCGGCTACGGGAGAATAGAAGGAAAAATTATCGTCGATGGCTTTTTTAGCTGCCTGTTTTATATGTCCGGGTGTGGTGAAATCGGGTTCACCGACACTCATATTGATTACGTCAATGCCCTGAGATTTCAGTTCATTGCTTTTCTGTGCCATCGCGAATGTTTCCGATGGCGATAAGGCAGACAATCGGGCAGATAATAAATCCATAATGAAAAATTTCAATAAATTTAGACTTTTTGTTAGATAATCGGCACAAAGATAGATAAAAATCATATTTTAAGACATCCTTTCCTGAGAAATTGGCGAAAAATTCGGTAGGCGTCTTACAAAAACAAAAAGCTGCCGGAAGGGCAGCCACGATAAATATATATAAGATACTAATTTTCTAAAATAAAGCTTCCGCGATCTCCTTTTAGATCACTCAGCTTAAAGCACATATGTACTCTACATCCGCCTCCCTGCAACGCATAACGCAAGAAACTTGCTTTATGCTCGTGTTGCACCACGAAAACGTTCACTAGCTTGCTAACCGCAAACTAGCTCTCAATGTTCTGAGTCTGTTCATCCTGTTCGTACGGTATGAGGTAGACCCTTTTGAGATATTCTGCTCCAGATACTTTATCTGTGCAAGAATTTCTTTGCTTGTCAGGTTTTTGATATCCATAATAATTTAATTTAATGTGTTATGACTATCGGCAACCGTCTATAAGAAGCCTTTTCAGTATGTAAATGATAACCTAAAAATGATTTCAAATAACTCGCTTGCCATTTAAATCGATACAAAGATACAACAAAAAATATGTTTTACAACATGTTTTTGATAGATTTTTTCATAGAACCATAGACAGAGGCAATAACCACCCGCTTCAATCATAAGGACCATAAAACGGCGCCCACTCGTTAATTGATAAGTAAATACAGATTCGCTCGTTCTTTGAAACAGACGATTCCCTACGCAGGCAATACCGGGCAAAGGGAAACACGTCTTAAACACGTTAGAGCGGTTATTGTTTTTTTGCACAATTTCTATATATTTGTGCCGGGCGTTTTTCGATCTCAAAAAATCCCGATGTAATTATAAATGAATCTGTACGCCGCAGGCTTTCGTTAAGGAAGTACGCCGCACGTTTTTTAAATTCAAAAAGTCTAATTTTATTGAACACTATCGTTAAGCAATACGAGCAGAAGACAAGCAAGCTTGTATTATGTGCCGTTGCGAGAATTGGAAATCGAGGAGCGAAGGCGACTCAAAATGTCTAACTTTCTTTAGTGAACCCTTAACCTCAACAATATGAACAGAAGAACTTTCATAAAACGAACATCCCTGGGAACGGCAGCTGTTGTTTCCGGATTCCGTACACCATTGTTCGCCCAAAACCCTACGTTGAGAATCGGACTTATCGGGAGCGGATGGTACGGCATGGTTATTACCAAAGCGGCATTACAGGCTGGTGGAGTTGAAGTAATCGGCGTTTGCGATGTGGATTCGGAGCACCTGAAAAAGAGCATCGACGAAATTGAATCCCTACAGGGCAATCAACCCAAAGGGTTCAAGAATTATCTTGATTTATTGAATATGGATGGCTTGGAAGCTGTATTGATAGGTACTCCTCCGCACTGGCACGCACTACAATTTATTGCCGCTTGCGAAAAAGGGATGCACATATACTGCGAAAAACCGCTTGCCTATGATGTAGAAGAGGGAAAGACCATGATAAAAGCCGCACAAAAAGCGGGAAACATTGTGCAAATAGGCTTTCAGCGCCGCCAGAGCAAAGCATTTAAAAGAGCGAAAGAATTAATTAATGACGGTACCACAGGGAAAATCCGTCAAATTGGCGCTCAGATTCATTACCATCCCGGGAATCCGGATACAACCATTCAGGCGCCTCCTGCGTCATTAGACTGGGATGCGTGGTGCGGCCCTGCTCCGAAACTACCCTACAGACCTTCTATCGGGCACATGGCATGGAGACTCGAAAAAGAATATGGGAACGGACATCTGGTCGACTGGGGTATTCACCTCATCGATATAGCCCGTACTATCATGGATTTTGACGCTCCCGAATCGATCCGCGCATCCGGCAGTCTTGATGTTCTGAAAGGGAGAATAACGACACCCGACACACTTACGGCAACGATGAACTTTAAAGAGTGCCCTGTTGTTTGGCAGCACAGAATGTGGGGAACAGGCGACCTGAACCCGGAGTTTAATAACGGCCTGTTTTTCTACGGCGAAAAAGCCACCCTGTTTGCCTCCGATAACAAATTAGTATTGCAGCCTGTCGGTCGCGATCAACAACAGCAGGTACTGGATATCCCCACGCCCGATATGCAGGAAAAGCATGTAGCCGAATTTATACACGCGGTAAAAGCCGGAGACAAGAATAGGGTGAGCTGCAAAATTGAGGACGCATTTCAATCCACAACATCAGTGCAGTTGGCGATGATCGCTTACGAGACCGGCACTGAAGTGAAATGGGATGCTTCAAGAAGTACGATCCCGAATAATGAAGAAGCAGCTAAATTACTGGCCAGGACTTACCGGCAAGGCTATAACAGGCCGGGTGTTTGAAGCTCATCACTTATCGAAAAAGTTCCATACGCCATATTAATAAAAATAATCATATGAAAGTATTAACTGCATTTGTTTTATTAATGATTCCCTTCGCAGTTTTCGGTCAGAAAAGCACCGTAATTGCGAGAGATGCTGCCATTGAAAAAGCAGGGACCGGCTACGCTTTTACCGAAGGCCCGGCAGTGGCGCCGGACGGAAGCGTTTATTTTACCGATCAGCCGAACGATCACATCTATGTCTGGAACGAGAAAGAAGGGATTTCTCTATGGCTCGAAGGAACGGGAAGATCCAATGGAATGTATTTTAACGCGGATAATCAATTGGTAGCCTGCGCCGATTTGCATAACCGAATCGTGCTTTTCGACCAT
>AGTN01028479.1_pt1 | contig 28579 bp, 28 predicted proteins | sample 314218 | NCBI WGS metagenome assembly AGTN01 (sample SAMN02954264, study PRJNA73603) | bioreactor metagenome | biome: terrestrial; feature: non-aerated bioreactor; material: poplar woody material; isolation source: poplar biomass | place: USA | collected 2006-12 | reverse complement strand
AAGAGAGTGGCGAAAGCCGTCGAGAGGGCTGTTCCCTGCGAACGGGTGGGAGTGATGGTGATTGGATTGGAAGTGGCGCATGCACATGTCCATCTCATTCCCATTCAAAAAGAAGGGGATATGAACCTCGCTAACCCGAAACTGAACCTGCCGAAAGAAGCGTTTGAAGAAATCGCGGAGAAAATCAGGAAAGCGCTTTAACAGAAAATGTCTTAATGTGTATAAACTGCGGCGCCGGCTTTCGGTGCCGTGGTTTTTTACACGAATCGGGTCGGTTGATTTTCGAAATAGACTGTATTTGTTATATTTTTCTGATACGCACACCTCTGACAAAATGACATTCCCCCTTTTCAAGTATCAAATCGGCTCTGAAGCGGGTAGGAAGAATGTTTTGTTCCAGATTCGGTAAATTAATCTCGTCCCAGACCTCGGTGGCAAATTTCAGCAATTTCTTCTCCGAATAGGTTGCATATCGATGAAAGTAGGAATTGGGGTCCCGGAAGGCGGTCTGCTGTAATGTTTTGAAACGCTCCAAATACCATTCACGAAGATCTTTCTCGCTTGCATCCACATAAATGGAGAAATCAAAAAAATCGGAAACGAACACCCTGCGACGCCTCTTCTTACTGGATGAAACCTGCAATACGTTTATACCCTCTACAATAAGAATATCCGGCCGTTCCATCTTGTGTATTTTATCCGGGATCACATCGTAATATAAATGAGAATAGACCGGCGCTTCGAGCATCTCTCGGCCCGATTTTACGCTTGCGAGGAACGACAACAACCGCTTTGCATCGTAACTTTCGGGAAAGCCCTTTTTGTTTAAAATTCCCCGTCGTTCCAGTTCGGCATTGGAGTACAAAAAACCATCGGTGGTAATGAGTTCCACCTTGGGTTGCTCGGGCGTCATGGAGAGGAGTTTTTGCAGCACGCGTGCCGTTGTACTTTTCCCGGCAGCCACACTTCCCGCAATACCGATGATGTAGGGAATGGGCTTGCTGGTATTATCAAAAAACTGGTCGCGTTCGTCGTGCAGGTTTCTATAGTGTGTAAGATGAATCTGCAGCAACCGGATCATCGGGATATAAATATCCTCTACTTCGTGGAGCGTGAGAGGTTCGTTGAGTGCTTGCAATTTTGTGAGGTCGATATGCGAGATGGGGAACATGGGATGTTCTTCCAGCTTGCGCCATTCTTCGCGTGTGAAAGCACGGAAAGGGGAGTAGGTAACCTCGTAGGCTTTATTCATTGTGAGTTTTTTTCTTGCCGCAAAGATAAAGAAAAACCGGTAAACAACGCGCGTTTACCGGTTTTCTTATGGCTGTCGGCAGACATAAGGGTCAGATCAGATCAAAACTTCGTTTCACGAAATTGCTCAGCGCTTCGCCTTTGAGCATTCCGTTGGAAAGAAGTGCCAAATCCACCATCTGTTTGAGTCTGGTATCGGCTGTGGCTTGTGCGATGAACTCTTCCTTCTCTTTTCCCTCGCTTCCGGCAATGAGTTCTTTAATCAGGGGATGCTGCACGTTCAATACCACCTGATAAGTGTCGGGCATCTCTCCGTAGAACGCCATCTGCTGTTGCATGGCTGCCATCTCCTTCATCCGTCTTGAGAACTCGTTTTGAGTAATCAGTATAGGCATGGATGCTTCGCCCAATGCTTTGAAGTCTACACTGAACTCCGTTTTTTCCGTTGCTGGCAGTTGTAATTTAACCGTTTCGGTCAATAACTCTTTCTGTTTGTCGTCCAGTTCTACTTTCGCTGTTTCCTCTTTTTCAATGATATGTTCCACCGCGTCGCTATCCACCCTCACAAACCGCGTCTTGCCCAGTTTTTGTTCCAGAAGCCCCATCCAGTGGATATCCAGTTGGCCGTCCATCAACAGCACGTCGTAGCCTTTCTCTTTGGCCGAGTCGATAGAGGCGTACTGTCCTTGTTTGTCACTGGTGTATAGATAGATACAGTCTCCGTTTTTATCGGTTTGACTGCTTTCTATAAGGGTTTTGTATTCTTCTAATGTGAAGTTTTTGTTGTCGATATTTTTCAACAGCGAAAACTTGATTGCCCTGTCGCAGAATTTTTCTTCACTGAGCATTCCATATTCGATGAAAAGCTTCAGGTTGTCCCATTTCTCTTCGAATTGAGGGCGTTCTTTCTTGAACAGCTCTTCCAGTTTATCGGCCACTTTTTTGGTAATGTGGTTCGATATTTTCTTTACGTTGTGGTCGCTTTGCAGGTAAGAACGGGAGACGTTCAACGGGATGTCGGGAGAGTCGATTACGCCGTGTAGCAGCGTAAGGAACTCGGGAACAATTTCTTCTACCGAATCGGTCACGAAGACCTGATTGCTGTAAAGCTGAATTTTATTGCGCTGCAGGTCCAGATTGCTTTTTATTTTCGGAAAATACAAAATTCCGGTAAGGTGAAACGGGTAATCCACGTTCAGATGAATCCAGAACAGCGGCTCATCCATCATCGACAGAGGGTAGAGGCTGCGATAGAATTTCAAATAATCCTCATCTTTCAATCCGGCCGGTTTCTGTTTCCAAAGGGGATTTACGTCGTTAATTACGTTGTCTTCTTCCGTATCGGTATATTTGCCGTCTTTCCACTCCTGTTTTTTGCCGAAAACAATGGGTACGGGCAGAAATTGGCAATATTTCTTCAACAACGATTCTATCTTCTCTTTCTCCAGAAATTCTTTGTTCTCATCATCCAGATGAAGGATGATGTCGGTTCCCCGGTCCGGTTTTTCCACCTCTTCCATCGTGAATTCCGGCGTACCGTCGCACGACCACTTCACGGCTGTTGCTCCCTCCTTATAGGATTTTGTTATAACCTCCACCTTCTTCGATACCATGAACGAGGAATAGAAGCCCAACCCAAAATGGCCGATAATGGCATTTGTATTGTCTTTGTATTTGTCTAAAAAATCATTGGCGGATGAAAGGGCAATCTGGTTGATGTATGTATCCACTTCGTCGGCAGTCATGCCGATTCCCCGATCGGATACGGTGATTTTTTTGCCTTTTTTGTCGACGGCAACCCGAACGGACAAATCGCCCAGTTCGCCTTTATAATCGCCTACGTCGGAAAGCGTTTTGATTTTTTGAGAGGCGTCGACTGCGTTGGAAACAATCTCGCGCAGGAAAATCTCGTGATCGCTGTAAAGAAATTTTTTTATAATGGGGAAGATGTTATCGGTGGTTACCCCAATCTGTCCTTTTTGTACCATAATTATGTATATTTAATGTGCGAATGAATGAACATGTCAATGTGCTAATTGCGGGCGCTCAGTCTATGCCCTTCTTTTTAAATTCCCGCCTTCTGATTAAGTGTTACAAATAGTATGCCATACCCCTCTCTTTTCCCGAAAATATTTTGTGTTTACGCTGCATATGTTAAATCCTCTGTTTTAACATATTGACGGTATTCCCGGAAGAATTTTTTTTATTTAGAATTATTCTAAAAAATGAGCAAGGAATCGGGTTATTATAAAATTTTATTTTTAATCCAAAGTTATCGATACAATTTATCGATTATCAGGGTCCGGAATAAGCTGTTTTGATGACTTATTTATCTGTATATCAGGCTCATTATTTTAATTATTTTTTTATTAACACTAATTAATCGTTTTTACGGGTAAAAGTAATGCGTGTTTAAATATATCTTCTTATATTTGCAAAGACAACTGTTATTTAACACAACAAAAAGTCGCCGCTTATGAAGACAAATATTTCTTTCGAAAAACAACTGCTAAGTCTGCAGGACAACATGTTTAATTTTGCTTTAACATTAACTGCCGACAGAGAAGAAGCCAAGGATTTGTTGCAGGAAACTACGCTTCGCGTATTGGACAACCGCGAAAAATATTATGAGAATGTGAACTTCAAAGGCTGGGTTTTCACTATCATGCACAATATTTTTGTAAATAATTACCGTAAGATTGTCAGAAGCCAAACCATTATAGACAGAACAGAAAATCTCTATCATCTGAATCTGCCGCAGGATTCCGGTTTTGATACTCCCGACGGGGCATATACGATTAAAGAAATTAATAAAGCTATCAGCAGTTTTACGGATGAATACAAAGTTCCTTTTTCCATGCATGTCTCCGGATATAAATACGAAGAAATTGCCAAGCATCTGGAATTGCCGATTGGGACTGTGAAGAGCAGGATATTCTTCGCCAGAAAAAGGCTTCAGGAATTGCTGAAGGATTTCAGATATTATTCTGAATGAATTGAATTACTACAAAAAGAAAAAACCTCTTCTCATACAAGAGGTTTTCTTTTTTTATGGCCCGATGACGCTGAGGAAGGAACATGGTGTTGCTCTTCGGAAAGCAGGATTAATCTTGCTTTACCGTGAAATCTTTTGGGTTCTCTACTTTTTCTTTCAGAAGCGCCAACTCCAGAACTTCTTTCACATCACTCACGTAGTGGAAAGCAAGTCCTTTCAAATAATCGTCTTTTATTTCGTCGATATCCTTTTTGTTCTCTTTGCAAAGAATGATCTCTTCTATGCCGGCGCGTTTTGCCGCAAGGATTTTTTCCCGGATTCCTCCTACGGGAAGAACTTTTCCACGTAAGGTGATCTCGCCCGTCATCGCTACATGGGCGCGTACTTTTCGTTGCGTATATATCGAGGCCAACGAGGTGATCATCGTAATCCCCGCCGATGGCCCGTCTTTTGGGATGGCTCCTTCCGGTACGTGGATGTGAGTGTTCCAATTTTCGAAGATCCCCGGTTCTATCCCAAGCTCCTGCGCGTGGGAATGAACATACTCCATTGCCAGCATGGCTGATTCTTTCATTACATCTCCCAAATTCCCGGTAAGAGTGAGCTTTGACCCTTTTCCCTGACTCAGCGAACTCTCCACGAAAAGGATTTCTCCTCCCACGGCGGTCCAGGCTAATCCGGTGACTACCCCGGCATATTCGTTGCCCTGGTAGCGGTCTCTGGAATATTCTTCCGTACCCAGGTATTCCTTGAGATCCGTGATCTTAAGTGATTTCGAATAGGGTTCGTTCGCCGCAATTTTCCGGGCGATCTTTCGCATTATCTTGGCGATTTTCTTATTCAGTTCACGCACGCCGGATTCCCGGGTGTAGTGCTCGATGATTTTTTGCAATGTGGGCTTCGGGATCGTAAAAGAACCTTTTGCAATCCCATGATTCTGCAGTTCTTTCGGAACAAGATGGCGGTAAGCGATCTCTATTTTTTCTTCTGTGATGTACCCGCCTACGTTGATCAGCTCCATTCGGTCGAGCAACGGTTGGGGTACGGTATTCAGATTATTTGCCGTGGCAATGAAAAGCACTTTCGACAGATCGTAGTCGATGGACAGATAATTGTCGTGAAACGCCGAATTTTGTTCCGGGTCGAGTACCTCCAGCAATGCGGACGAGGGATCACCGCGGAAATCATTCCCGATTTTATCTACTTCGTCCAACACGAAAACAGGGTTTGAGGAACCTGCCTTCTGAATGTTCTGAATGATTCTACCCGGGATGGCTCCGATATAGGTGCGACGGTGACCGCGAATTTCGGCTTCATCGTGCAGCCCCCCTAACGAGACACGTACATATTTGCGGTTAATCGCTTCCGCAATCGATTTGCCCAAAGAGGTTTTCCCCACGCCGGGAGGGCCATAGAGGCAAAGGATGGGCGATTTCAAATCGCCTTTTAGTTTCAATACGGCCAGATGCTCAATGATGCGCTCCTTCACTTTTTCCATACCGAAATGATCCCTGTCCAGCACTTTTTGAGCATTCTTCAAATTGAAATTGTCTTTGGTGTATTCATTCCACGGAAGTTCCAGAATGGTTTGTAAATACCCGAACTGTACGGAATAATCAGGAGATTGAGGATTCAACCGTTCCAGTTTTTGTACCTCTTTCTCGAATGTTTCCGCGACCTCGGCACTCCATTTCTTCTTCCGTCCTTTTTTCGGAACTCATCGATCTCAATCTGCTGTGTATTGCCTCCTAATTCCTCCTGGATGGTTTTGATTTGCTGTTGTAGAAAATACTCTTTTTGCTGCTGATTCAAGTCTTCGCGCGTTTTCAGCTGGATGTTCATCTTCAGTTCCAGAATCTGAGACTCGCGGTTGAGAATCATCAACAGGCGGTACGCCTGTTCTTTTTCGTCGTTTATGCTCAGTAGCTCTTGTTTTTCCCGGCTCTCAATGGGCAGATTGGTGCCGCAATAGCTAATCAGCATATCGGAAAAAGATTCGCTGCTGATGGTTTGTATCAATTCTTTCGGCGGTTCGCCCAGGAGGTGCAGCATGTGGAGCATGGCATCACGGATGGAATCGAGAATGGCATTGAATTCTTTGTCTTCTTTCGATGCTTTTATATATTCCCTCAGCTTGTAGGTAGCGTTCATGTAGGGCTCTGTTTGTGTGATTTCGAGCCATTCGAAACGTTTTTTGGCTTGCACTATAATGCTGAAATTATTGTCGGCCAGTTCAATGACCCGAATCACCTCACCAATAACGCCCATCTGATACAGATCTTCTTTTCCGGGCTCTTCCACGCTCGTATCTTTTTGGCATACAAGTCCGATGTACCGGTGCCTTTTTCCGAGAGACTTAATCAAGTCAAGCGATTTCTTCCTCCCCACGGAAATGGGGAGCGTGCTGCCGGGAAAAACAATGGTGTTGCGTAAAGGGAGTAGAGGGAGCGTATCTTTTAATAAGCCCTCGTCAATTTCCATATTGCCGTCAACAAAGTCATTGGCAATAAAAGAAATGACATTCGCTTCGGAATCTTCTCCGCTCAATGTATGTAATTTAAATAGGTTCATTCTATTATTTCATTAAATTTTGTCGTTTTCAAAAAGCGAGATTTGTAATCGTTTTTAAAAATGATTTTTTTAGGCGTTTTCTCGTAATAATATAATCCAAATAAACGGCATTCGACGTATTTCCTGACGAAATATTTCCGCAATGGAAAATAAATGACGATTCCCTTTTCTTCGTTATCAAAACAGAAAAAAGCGTACTTTTGTTTATTTATTAGTAGTGCTCAAAATCCGTGCCAAAGAAAAATAGGAGATCGATGATATGGCTAATCCCTTTTTCCGATTTAAACAATTTACCGTGTATCATGACAAATGCGCGATGAAAGTAGGAACCGACGGTGTGCTGCTCGGGGCGTGGGCGAACGTGGAAAACAGGGATGATATTCTTGACATGGGGACGGGTACCGGGCTCATTGCTTTGATGATGGCGCAACGCAACCTGACGTCGGAAATAGTTGCGATTGATTCGGATGAAAGTGCCGTGAAGCAGGCAGGAGAGAATATCGGAAACTCTCCCTTTGCTGACAGAATTGTGGTGAAGTGCGCTGATTTCCGCCAGTTTGTCCAAAACAGCCTGATGCGTTTTGATTTGGTTGTTTCCAATCCTCCGTACTTCTCGCATTCTCTTTTGCCTCCGGATAAACAGCGCGCGCAAGCAAGGCATTCCGTTTCGCTGACGTTGGACGATTTGATGCGTTCCGCAAAGAGCTGCCTTAAAAACAACGGAGTGCTCTCCCTTATTCTCCCATTCGATAAGAGCTATGAATTGGAGCAGTTGTGTGAAAAACATGTTTTTTACGTAAAACGACAAACTATAGTGTATCCTTTGCCCGATAGTGAACCGAAGCGGATTTTGATGGAGTTGTCGGTACGTCCGTCCGAGAATGTGAAAATGGATTCGTTGATTATTGAAACCGAACGGCATCGATACAGTAATGAATTCTCTGATTTGGTGAGAGATTTTTATCTATATGTATAAATTTATTGGAGTGTGGCGTCAAAAAGAAAGAGTGCTATATTAAATATATTTACTAATTTAAAGAGTTAAGGTTGCCCTATTTAATTATTGGGAGATAATGTGAGTTTATCTTTATTAATACAGGCCCTCCTGAGAAAATAAGTGTCCATTTCAGTGCGCTATTTTCGCCGATTTGCGTTATCTTTGTTTTTATATAACAATCGTCCGTTGCACGTTCGTCAATGATGCTGCATAATAAAAATAGTTATATGAAGAAAATTACCCTACTTAGCGCAGTTGTATTATTGGCTTTCTTTCTTTTGCAAGGGGCCGATACCCTTCAGATAAAACAGACAAAAATACCCATTCTGAAAGATAGAGCGGATAATGTGCTGTTTTACATTCGTATTGCTGCCGAAAAATCAACAGAGCTGAATGAGTTGCAGTTGCGTTTTTCCGGTATCGATGAGGAGACGGTAGGAATACTCTATGAAAGCAGTGTGGCGCACATGACGTTTCAGGCGGTGAAACTTGCCGATATTATAAAAACGAGAAAATGAATCCCATTGTTTTTTACGACGGAGAGTGCGATTTTTGCAATCGGTGGGTGCAGTGGATTATAGATAGAGACGCTGGCCGGGTCTTCAGGTTTGCATCATTGCAGTCGGGTTTTGCGAGAGAGGTATTCCTTCATTATGATATGACGGTGGCTTTAAATTCCATCGTCATCTTTAAAGATAATAAGGAATTCCTTGCCAAATCCGAAGCGGTTTCCTATATTTTCGCTCAATTGAAACCTGATTCCGTGTTTTACAAAATGATGAAAGTATTGCCTCGCTTCCTTTCGGACTTCGGATATGATTGCATTGCCGGAGTGCGTAAAAAACTAAAAAAGCGAAGTTGTCGTTTGTTGAGTAAGGAAGAGAAAAGATTATTTTTGAACGATACGGATTTTACAGTGTGGTTGTCTGAGAATAATGCACCAAAAAAGCCCGTTTCGTTTCCGTTACATCATAAAAAGTAGTACTTTTGGCGTTTTAAAATTCCGGAATTGTGAAAGAAGTGATTACCATTAAAGATAAGCAGTTTGAATTGTTCATTGAACAAGAGATAATTGAGCAGGGAATAAAGCGCATCGCCGAGCGAATGAATTCGGAGCTTGAAGGGAGAAACCCCATCTTTCTCGCCGTATTAAACGGGGCTTTTATGTTCGCCGCGGAACTGATGAAAGAGGTTTCCGTTCCGAGCGAGATTACGTTCGTGCGCCTTGCCTCCTATCATGGAACATCTACTACGAACCATGTGCAGGAAGTGCTCGGACTCAACGAAAGCATTAAAGGCCGTATGGTGGTGATAGTGGAAGATATTGTGGACAGCGGCAATACCATGATCGCGCTTGTGGAAGAGCTCAAAAAAGCAACAGCCGGAAGAGGTGAAAATAGCTACGTTGCTGTTCAAACCCGCAGCATTGAGGCAGAAACTGCATCTTGATTATGTGGCACTTGAAATTCCCAGCGATTTTATCGTCGGATACGGGTTGGATTACGATGGGTATGGCAGGAATCTGAAAGACATTTATAAGGTAAAATGAAAATACACCCCTTCATCTCATGAAACAGAACGGAGGTTGCATGTGTAAAACAGACTGAAATTTTCACTTAAAAGAATAAAGGAATTTTAAAAAAAGCTATTTCGGAATTTTCTTTGTAAAAAGCAGTGCGATATGAAAAAAATTCCTACTTTTGTAAGCCAAGTGGGTATGTAGCTAAGCACAAGCAGCTAAGAAAATATTCAAATGGATAAAGATGAAGTAAAAAAATCGCCACAAGCGAATTTGGAAGTGCACAGGGGCACATTCATCCTTATGGGATTGGTGCTTGGGGTAGCTATTCTTTTCTTCGCCTTTGAATGGTCGACCGAAACCACAAAACTTGACGAAGCAGTTATCGTTCAGGATGTTTTGGCCGAAGAAGAAATTGAGATTACCCGTCGTGACCCTGCTCCTCGGCCGCCTAAACCTGTAATCCCCGAAATCATCGCAGTGGTAGAGGAAAGAGTGGAAACAAGGTTTGAGATACAGGTTGAGGATGATCAGACTCAGAGACAGGATCAAACCTATGTTCCGCCCCCACCACCAAAACCACAGGTGGAAGAGGTGACTGAAGAGATTTTCATGGTGGTGGAAAACCAGCCCGAATTTCCCGGAGGAAACGCAGCAATGATGAAATTCTTGAACGACAACATCAAGTATCCCGTAATCGCACAGGAAAATGGTATACAAGGGCGTGTTATCTGTAACTTCGTGGTGGAGAGGGATGGAAGCATTACTGATGTTCAGGTTATACGCGGGGTAGATCCCTCGCTCGACAGGGAGGCTGTTCGTGTTATACAGCAGATGCCCCGCTGGACACCTGGTAGGCAACGAGGACAAGCGGTGCGAGCACGTTTTACGCTCCCGGTAGTGTTCCGCTTACAGAACTAAACGTATAAGAAATACATAAAAAGCTGCTTTTGGATTGCAAAAGCAGCTTTTTTACTAACAAGAGTTCCTATGACCCATAAAGTTTCTGTTTTCGAAAGAAAAATCGGTGAAGCCATCGAAAAAGTAGCGTCGGATGAAGAGCCCAAGACCTTGTTCGACCCTGTAAGATATATCCTTTCGCTCGGAGGAAAGAGGCTCCGCCCTGTTTTAACCCTCATGGCCGTCGATCTGTTTGGAAAAAATGTGGATGAAGCACTGAATCCCGCGTTGGCAATAGAAATATTTCATAATTTTTCCCTTTTGCACGACGACCTGATGGATAATGCGGATATACGACGCGGAAATCGGACGGTGCATAAAAAATGGAACGCCAACGCCGCCATCCTTTCCGGCGACGCTATGGTGATTGAAGCCTATAAGTACATTGCAAAAGTCCCGCCGCAACTCCTCCCCGACATTTTAACCCTCTTTTCCACCACGGCCATGGAGATTTGTAAGGGCCAGCAATACGATATGGATTTTGAGCAACGCATGGATGTGTCTGAGACAGAATATCTTGAAATGATCCGTTTGAAAACGGCTGTACTGATTGGTTGTGCCCTGAAGATCGGAGCCATTATGGCACACGCCTCCGTCCAGGATGCAGACTCCCTCTATAAATACGGAATACATATCGGACTTGCTTTCCAGTTGAAAGATGACTTGTTGGACGTGTATGGCGATCCGAAAACATTCGGAAAAAAAATCGGAGGGGATATTTTGTGTAATAAGAAAACATACCTGTTGATTAAAGCCTTAAAAAATTCAGACAACATTAAAAGAAAAGAACTGCATAAATGGTTGTCGGTGCCGAATTCCGATCCCCAGACAAAAATCAGAGCTGTTAAAAATATTTACGATGAATTAAATTTGAAATCCATTTCGGAAAATCTCATAGAAAAGTATTATCTTGCGTCTTTGGATTGTCTTTCGTCAATCAATGTGCCGGATGACCGCAAAAAAGATTTAATCGTTTTGTCGGAAAATCTGATGTACAGAGAAAAATAAAAAGGAAAAAGGAAAAAGGAACAGATTTTACAAAGGTCACAGAGGAAACCATGCCATATCGTAGATTACCCAATACAGACAATGCACGTATTAAAGCATTGAAAGCAGCAGTTGAAAAAGCCGCCGACACGGATTTTCAGGAGCTTTCTATTCCGCCTAAAGCATTAGCCGATGCGAGGAGTGCCCTGACGCATTTCGAAAGCCTTTGTCTGCGGTATCAGCAAATGTATGATACGCAGGTAAAAGCGAACAAGACCTTTCTCGGAAAAGCGAAGAACGCCCGAATGTATATTTCTCATTTTGTACAGGTGTTATATATGTGCGTCATGCGTGCTGAAATTAAAGAAGAACAATTGAAACTGTATGGGCTGGAAGATGCCCACATGGTCGTGCCGGACTTAACTTCGAATGAGCAGCTGCTGGAATGGGGAAAAAAAATTATAGAGGGGGAAAATGCCCGTATTTCCCGGGGCGGCGTACCCATCTATAATCCGTCCGTTGCCAAGGTAAATGTCATGTACACATTATTTAGAGACGGGTATCAGACACAAAAATTGCATCAGAAAGCTACCATGCGTGTGTTAAACGAAATAGCCGATTGCCGCGAAGCAGTAGACAAAATAATCGTTGATATTTGGGAAGAGGTGGAAAAATATAACATGCACCTTCCTCCGGAACAACGTCTTGTACAGAATCGCGCATACGGAATTGTCTATTATTACCGAAAGGGAGAGGGCGTAGAATGAGCATTATTGACACTCACGCGCATTTGTACGCCGAAGAATTTTATGCCGATCTCGACGAAGTGGTATTACGGGCGAAAGAAATAGGAGTAGAGAAAGTATTGTTACCGAATATAGATGAAACATCTATTGACAATATGATAAAAACTACCGCGTGCCATCCTGACTTTTTTCTTGCTATGATGGGGCTTCATCCTACAAGTGTGAGAAAGGATTGGGAGACACAACTGCAAGCTATTCATCAAGAACTCAATAAGGGCTTTTACATCGCCATAGGAGAAATAGGAATAGATCTCTATTGGGATACCACGCTGCGCGAAGAACAGATGAATGCATTTGAAGAACAATTGAAATGGAGTATAGAGAAGGACTTGCCGGTATCTCTTCATTTCAGAAATGCCACGGAAGAAGTGGTGAAGAGCATCAAAAGAGTGGGAGAGAACTCATTGAGAGGTGTTTTCCATAGCTTTGGGGGAACCAAAGAGGAACTAGAAACGATATTACAATTGAAAAACTTTTGGGTGGGGATAAACGGCGTGGTTACCTTCAAAAACTCCGTACTGTCGGAAACCCTCAGACATTGCCCGAGAAACAAAGTACTTCTTGAAACTGACTCTCCCTACCTTGCCCCCGTGCCTTACAGAGGAAAAAGAAACGAATCGTCCTATCTACGCTTTGTCATAAAAAAATTGGCTGAAATCTGGCAGGAGAGTGAAGAAACTGTTGTTCAGGTAACGAAGCGGAACGCACTGGAGATATTCAGTCTGTAGGGCAACCAACCCCTACAATATAGATGAAAGGATATAGATCAAAGGGTTCTCCAATTCCAAATTCTGATTTTACTCCCTTATCCGACAGATTCATTTCGGTTCATAATACTACATACCTTGGTTCTCAAGGCCCCTACACCGCAAAAAATAAAAAATCGTATGAAAGGCTATGAAGGTGGCTTTTCAGGGGAAAACCGGGGATAGAATGTTTTTATTAAAATAAATTGTCCCTGAAGTAGTATATAAGGGATAAATTCAGTAATTTTGTCTCCCAAAGTCACGGAAATAAAATATTTTTTATAATTTACCCATTTTTCGGGGTATTTTCTATCCGGAGAGATGCTCGAGTGGTTGAAGAGGCACGCCTGGAAAGCGTGTATACGCCAAAAGTGTATCGCGGGTTCGAATCCCGCTCTCTCCGCTCTTCTAAGAAAAAGGTTTCACTACAATTTAAGGTATACATTTTAGAAACCAATTACTACTGGAACTACCCATTCAGCGTCATTAATCAAAAAAATTGAACACGTAATGAAAAAGTTATTTGCAATTTTAGCAATCTTTGGGATACTGTCTATAGGATTGCCATCGGTTCTTTTAGCTCAGGACACTACTCCGGCTGAACGAACAGAACAGATTGCCTCTGCACCAGTTGAAACCACACAGGCTGTTGTGCAGGAAACATCAGCAGGCGGGTTACATCAGGCATTAAAAGTTAAATTTATTGAAGGTGGCGCCGGTTTTATGAGTTCAATCGCTATCTGTTTAATTCTTGGTCTGGCTTTCTGTCTCGAACGAATTATATACTTGAGTCTGGCAGACGTTGATCCTAACGCTTTCCTTAATAAAATTGGCGATGTATTGGACAGAGGCGATGTAGAAGCGGCAAAAGACATCGCACGCAATACAAGAGGCCCCATTGCTTCCATCGTATATCAAGGGCTATTGCGATTAGATCAGGGAGCTGATGAGGTGGAGCGTTCTATCGTTTCTTACGGAGGTGTGCAATCAGGATTACTGGAAAGAAACTTGTCGTGGATTACCCTGTTTATCGCGATTGCTCCGTCACTTGGGTTCTTGGGAACAGTTGTGGGTATGGTTATCGCGTTCGATGATATCCAGAGAGCAGGCGATATGAGCCCGACGATTGTTGCCGGCGGTATGAAAGTGGCTTTGATCACAACCGTAGGGGGGCTTATCGTTGCTATTATCCTTCAGGTTATCTATAACTACATTCTTAGTAAAATGGAAGGTATCCTTAACAAAATGGAAGATGCCTCTATCACTTTCCTGGATCAGGTGATTAAATATAACGTTAAATACAAAAACTTGTAATCAATGGCTGTAACCAGAATACACAGAACTTCCAGAACGGTTCTCCTCACATGTTTTGCTATTTCGATGATAGTACTGGGGTTGTTCTTTTTCGGAGGTCAGGTATCGGATCAGGAGAAAATCGTTGCAGGTATGAGTCAGCCTCAATTTACAGATTTAATATTGTATTGGTCGTATGTCTTATTGGCAATCACGGCGGTTATTCTTATCGGGTTTGCTATGTCCGATTTTTTTAAACAATTGAAGGAGAGCCCGAAAAAAGCGTTAAGCGGATTTCTGGCTATCTTGGGATTGGCAGCTATGCTGGTTATCACTTTTGTTATCGGCGATGGCACTCCTTTACATATACCTGGATACGACGGGGCGGATAATATGCCTCCAACGTTGAAGATGACCGATATGTGGCTGTACAGCATGTATATCATGTTAGTTATTACGGCACTGGCCATTATTGTAATGCCTTTGTTTAAAAAGAAAAGATAATAAACTTCTGTCGTAGCGAGAACTTTTTAGGTAAGTAAGAGCAAAGGCAACCTTGTTTGAACTTTGCCGAGCGAAGGAAAAGCAGCATATGATGCAAAAGTCTCATTTTAATGAACTATTTCGATAAGCAATGTAAGCAGAGGACAAATTTATTTGTACTATGCTATTGCGAGAAATAGTCTAATTTTAATGAATTAGAATTATTCTCATTGAGCATAGATTAAAAGAAAGGTGGTTTTTATGCCAAAAACAAATAGAAGAGTTCCGGGATTAAACGCCAGTTCTATGGCCGACGTTTCCTTCCTGTTGCTCTGTTTCTTCTTGATGGTTTCGAATATGGATGTCGATTCCGGATTGGCACGCCGTTTGCCTCCGCCGCCCCAGGGAGAGGAACTTACATCGGTAGATGTTCAGCGCAGGAACCTGTTGGTAGTAGTGGTAAATTTCAATAATGAAATACTGGTTCAGAACCAGCAGAGTAGTGAGTGGTACGCGAATGAAACCGAATTGCTTGGCGGAGGAGGAAAGGTAGCTTTAAAAGATAAAGTCAAAGAATTTGTACTGAACACGCAAAACAGCCTTGTACTTCCTGAACTGAGCGAAGAGGACTTCGGCGCTCCGATAGGGACGGTGCCTGTAACTGCGAGCCACGTTGTCTCTATACAGAACGGTGCTACGACCAGCTATAAAACCTATATCGCTGTTCAAAATGAGGTCGTGAGGGCATACAATGAATTAAGAGAGGAAGGGGCCAGAAAATATTTTAATATGTCGTACAGGGAATTAACGTCGGAGCAACAGGGACAGATCGACAACCTGTATCCTCAGCGAATCTCTGAAGCCGAACCCAAAAATTATGGAGAACAATAAGAATGGGGAAATTTAATAAAAGTGGTAAACGAGAGATGCCGGAAATGAATACGGTATCTATGCCTGACATCGTTTTCGCCATATTATTCTTTTTTATGGTGACTACAACGATGCATTCGGAAACCTTGATGGTCAGAATGAAATTGCCCGTTGCTTCCGAGGTTCAGAAGCTGGAGAAGAAGTCGTTGGTTACATACATCAATATCGGCCCGCCGATGGATACAAGATTAGGTACGACTACACAAATGCAGTTGAACGACAGGTTTGCACAGGTGTCGGAAATTCAGGAATATATTGCGCAGGAAAAGGCAAGTATGAATGAAGTCGACCAACCTTTGATGACCATCTCCATCAAAGCCGACGAGAATACGCGTATGCAGTATATTACCGACGTGAAGCAGGCCTTAAGACAGGCTTATGCGCTAAAAATCAGTTATTCGGCCCGCAGAGGGGAGAACTGACCCGTCGGACGCGGATCTTATCCATTCCATTACATTTGCCGGTGGACGTTCCTCCAGAAGCTCCTTTTTCATGAAATCCATATAGGGCATTACATGACGAAAGAATTTGTAGTATCCTTTGCACAGGTAATTTAAACCCTTATTCCCATATCGGTCTTTGATAAACCGGTTCTTCGGGCACTCTCCGTAGCAGGCGAAAAGCACATCGCATTCACGGCACTGCTGCGGAAGTGTATCGAATTTATCGTTCCCGAACGTCAACTGTTCCTCCGAATACATCAAAGAGGTTAAGGGAGTGGTGTCCATATTTTCCAAACGGTATTCGGGAAACACAAAGTGGTCGCATGAATATACGTCGCCATTGAACTCCATCACGCCGGCATGGCCACACGTTTTTGCCATGGTACACACTCCCGGCTGTTCCCCTACCCAATTGGCAAGCGTAGAATCAAATATTTGAATGAATAGTTGACCCACATCCTCTTTTATCCATTCATCCAAAACAGCACAAAGAAAATTTCCCCATTTTTCGGCAGGAACCGTGAAGGGAGCCAATTCCACTTCGTGATCCTCCTCCGGGGCAGTGGCTAGTTTTAAAGGAGAATCGTTTTTTCGGATTCGTTCTACAATAGGCGTAAACTGCACGTATTGGCATCCGATTTCTTTGAAAAACCGATAGAATTCCAGCGGATAATCCACTGAAACGACGGCCGCCCCATCTTGTCCCGGCGGTATTCGTCGTGAAAATCCTGAGGCCCGTCAATCGATATTCCTACAAGGAAATTGTTTTCTCTGAAAAAAGCGCACCATTCATCAGTGAGAAGCGTCCCGTTTGTATGTATGGAATTGTCTATCTGTCTTCCTCTTCCATACTTCTTCTGCAGTTCCACGGCCTTTTTATAAAAAGTGATAGGGCGCATAAGCGTTTCGCCTCCGTGCCATGTGAACATCACCTGAGGCATCGTTTGAGACTCGATATATTGCTGTATAATCTTTCGAGGAGCTCCTCGCTCATCACATGACCTCTGTTTTGGGTGTACAGATAGGCTTTTTCCAAATAGTAGCAATAGTCACAATCTAAATTGCATTTAGAACCTACCGGTTTAAGCATTACGTACAGAGGTTTGGCAAAAGGGGCAAATGTAGACATATCGATTTTATTTATAACACAAATATAAACAAAACAGGTACCTTTTCGGTTTATTAGTCAAGAAGAAACGTTAAATTAGAAAATATGAAGAGAAAAGAAAACTTATTGCATCTTGGGTGGCTCATTTTGAGACTAGGCATAGGAATATCGATATTCTTACACGGACTTCCCAAAATTACGGGCGGTGTTGAAACGTGGACATATATTGGGAGCAGCATGTCGATATTCGGAATAAATTTTGCTCCTGCCTTCTGGGGCTTTATGGCTGCTGTTGCCGAATCGGTAGGTGGAATCCTGTTTGCGTTGGGCCTGCTGTTTCGCCCCGCCGCCATCCTGCTTACCGGAACAATGGCCGTTGCATTGGCAACGCATTTGGCAGGCGGAGATAATTTCATGGTTTACGGGCATGCGCTCGACCTGCTCATTATATTTGCCGCCTCCATTTTAATCGGCGCCGGCAAATATTCGATAGATGCGAAGCTGTTGCCGAAACTTGCCTGATATCCCGTTAGAGGAGGAACCTCTTCCTTTCCGTCCCTACCGGCCCGTATTACAGAGCCTCTACTGAATGGTGATTCTCTACACACATGGTGATAGGGCCCCCTTTCGTTGTTTTACAAGGAAGGGGGTTGTTTTTTCAGCCATGAGCTACCTGTTGATAGATTATTTGATGGAGGAGAGCGAGGGTCCGTGAATAGGGTTTATTTCAACCGGCCGGTGTTACAGGCCCTACAACCCCGTTCGTTTTTCCATAAAAAAAGGGTAAGCTTACTATATCGCGCCGCTACAACCAAATACCCTTGCTTCGATCAAGACCTGGGGGATTCAATGGGAGCTAGCCGTATAGGACTTACCCGACTGCAAAGATAGGGTTTTATTTTTAGTTACAAAATGGTGAAATTGATTTTTACTATTCAAGCCATTTTTTTATCTTTGTACCATATAATGTGGCGTTAACTTTGAAAAAGAAGTATCCAATCAAAACAATATAAGCATGAATATCGTAGATCGATTTATTAAATATGCACGCATCGATACGCAATCGGATGAGAGCAGCACACAGACTCCCAGCACACAAAAACAATTCAATCTCGCCAAAGAGGTGGAGAAAGAGGCATTGGAAATGGGATTGACCGATGTGAGCCTCGATAACAATTGCTATCTGATGGCTACATTGCCTGCAAACACGCAGAAACAGGTGCCTGTACTCGGTTTCATCTCTCATTTCGATACCAGTCCCGATATGAGCGGGGAGAACGTAAATCCACGTATTGTGAAAGAATATGATGGGAAAAATATTGTTCTGAACGAAGCCAGGAATATCGTCTTATCTCCCGATGATTTTCCCGAACTGCTCCATCATGTAGGTGAAGACCTCATTGTAACAGACGGCACAACGCTTCTGGGTGCCGACGACAAGGCCGGCATTGCGGAAATTATGACCGCCATGCAATATCTTATGGATCATCCGGAAATTGAGCACGGAAAGATACGCATCGGTTTTACTCCCGATGAGGAGATTGGCCGCGGAGCCGATAAGTTCGATGTGGCAAAATTCGGCGCAGAGTGGGCATACACTATGGATGGAAGCGAGATAGGAGAGCTGGAATACGAAAACTTTAATGCCGCCTCCGCCAAGATTGAGATTCAGGGGCGGAATGTGCATCCCGGTTATGCGAAAAACAAAATGATCAACGCTCTCCACATAGCCAACGAGGTGATTGCTCTTCTCCCCGGGAACGACCGCCCCGAGCATACGGAAGGATATGAAGGTTTTTTCCATCTGATTGCATTGAATGGAACGGTGGATGAGGCGAAAATATCGTTTATCATTCGCGATCACGACAAAGGAAAATTTGAAGCGCGCAAACTGTTGATGGAGAAATCGGTTGCCGCTTTGAATGAAAAATATGATAACCGTATCACGTTGGAGTTGAAAGACCAATATTACAATATGCGAGAAAAGGTGGAGCCCGCGAAGCATGTTATTGATTACGCTTTCCGAGCAATGGAGGAAGTGGGGGTGAAACCAAACATAAAACCTATTCGAGGGGGTACGGACGGAGCCCGCTTATCATTTATGGGACTCCCTTGCCCGAATATCTTTGCGGGAGGGTTGAACTTTCACGGCAGATATGAATTCCTCCCTATTCCCTCATTGAAAAAAGCGTCGGAAGTGATAGTGAAAATAGCCGAATTAGTGGCAAAAGAAGCATAAAGCCAAAAATAAATTAATCGTATGAAAAAAACCCCTTTTACCGATCTGCACATAGCTCTCGGAGCAAAGATGCATGAATTTGCCGGATATAACATGCCGATTGAGTACTCCGGTATTATAGACGAACATCAAACCGTGGTAAATGCCGTAGGTGTGTTCGATGTGTCGCACATGGGCGAGTTTTGGGTGAAAGGCCCCAAAGCACTGGAGTTCCTGCAGAGAGTTACCAGCAATAATGCCTCCAATCTCGTGCCGGGAAAAGCACAATACACCTGTTTTGTGAATGAAAAAGGGGGAATTGTAGACGATTTTATCGTTTATCATTTCGAACCTGAAAAATATCTGCTTGTTGTAAATGCTGCGAATGTTGAAAAGGACTGGGCATGGTGCCGGCAATGGAATACCATGGGAGCTGAGTTGGAAAACGCCTCCGACTACATGGCCCAGCTGGCTGTACAAGGCCCGAAAGCGATAGAAACCCTGCAGAAACTGACGGACGAGGATCTGTCGGTCATACCCTATTACGCTTTTGTGACCGGAACATTTGCCGGAGTAGGCAATGTAATTATTTCCAACACAGGATATACGGGTGCAGGAGGTTTTGAACTCTATTTTTATCCCGAACACGGCCCAAAAATATGGGAGGCGGTTTTTAAAGCGGGAGAAGAGTTCGGTATAAAACCTGTTGGATTGGGAGCACGTGATACGCTCCGGCTGGAAATGGGATACTGCCTCTACGGAAACGACCTGGACGACACCACGACGCCGCTGCAAGCGGGCCTTGGCTGGATCACCAAGTTTGCCGAGAAAAAACCGTTTGTCGGCAGGGAGGCACTGGAAAAGGAGAAGGCAGAAGGCGTGCCACGCAAACTATGCTGTTTTGAATTGCTGGACAGGGGGGTTCCGCGCCATGGATACGAAATAGTGAGCGCGGAGAATGAAGTGATAGGCAACGTTACGTCCGGCACCATGTCTCCCGTGCTGAAGATAGGGATCGGTATGGGATATGTAAAACCGGATTATGCGAAAACCGGTTCGGAAATATTTATAAAAGTACGGAACAAAAATCTGAAAGCGAAGGTTGTGAAACCTCCTTTCAGAAAATAACCGGTCACTTCTTCCTTTTTTTTATTTATTACTCCTATTTTTGTGACCTGAAACCCCCGTTTCAGGCCAATGGCAAACGGCATCCTCTTTATGGCAAAAAAAGCGAAGATAGCTCGAAATATTTTCTTTCTACTCGGTGCTCTTGCACTGGGTATAATAGTTTATAAAACAGGTGTTGACAATATTTTCCACGATATAAAACAAACCGGTTGGTGGTTTGTTCCCATTATCGGACTTTGGGTGGCTGTTTACCTTTTGAACACGTACTCTTTTTACATCATTCTGCAGGATGGGAGCCCGGAGACGAAGGGTATCGGATTTTTCAGGCTTTACAAGTTGGTGATAAGCGGATTTGCCATCAGCTATATCACCCCTTTCGGACTGATGGGTGGAGAACCTTATAAGATCATTGAATTGCAGCCGTCACTTGGTATCCAGAAAGCCACTTCTTCCGTTCTACTCTCTGCAATGATGCGCATGGTTTCGCACTTTATCTTCTGGATGATCTCTATTCCGTTGCTGCTTTTTCTGGTTCCCGTACTCTCCGATGTGGTCGAACTGGGAATGATTCTTTCCTGCGCTACCTCTTTTCTGCTCCTCTTATGGGCTTACAGGGTCTATACCAGGGGAGGGGTGAACAGGGCATTGAGTATAGGCAGCAGGCTGCCCTTTATAGGAAAAAGGATAAAAGCATACCAACAAAATAACCAGGATAAAGTCCATCAGATGGATTTCCTGATAGCCGATCTGTACCGGAACCGTAAAAAGGATTTTATCGCTTCGCTGTTACTGGAACTGTTCTCACGATTTTTGATCTGTGTAGAGGTGATTTTAATGATGCAGGCAATCAGTAGGCCTGTCACTTTCGGGCAGAGCGTGCTGATTGAATCTATTCAGTCGCTCATCGGTAATCTTCTGTTTTTTATGCCGATGCAGATGGGTTCGCGTGAGGGTGGGATAATAATGATCTATGGTATTCTTTCGATACCTCTCGCTTACGGCGTGTATGTAAGTCTGTGCAAGCGTATTCGTGAGATCTTCTGGACACTGGTGGGCATACTGTTGATTAAGGTGAGACGTTACTGATACCCCGAGTATGCCGGCGACCATGATGTACGTCCGTCTCTACCTGTAAATTTCCTTTTTCCCGGCCAGCAAGGTATTTCTCATCAGCGACACAATCGTCATTGGTCCCACACCACCCGGGACGGGCGTAATATAGGAACATTTAGACGCGACCTCGTCGAACTTCACATCACCCGTAAGCTTAAACCCCGATTTGGTCTTGTTGCTGGGCACGCGTGTTGTACCCACATCGATCACCACCGCCCCCTCTTTCACCATATCGCCTTTCAGGAATTCGGGTACGCCAAGCGCCGCGATGATAATATCAGCCTGCAGGCAGATCTCTTTGATATTTTTTGTACGGCTGTGGCACACAGTAACGGTGCAATCGCCGGGATACCCTTTTTGCATCATCAGCATGGCTACAGGCTTTCCTACAATATTGCTTCGCCCCAGCACCACGCAATGCTTGCCTTTGGTCTCGATTTCGTACCTTCTTAGCAGTTCTATGATTCCCGCCGGAGTAGCCGAAAGGAAGCAGGGCATTCCGAGCGACATGCGCCCTACGTTCACAGGGTGGAAGCCGTCCACATCTTTGCGGTAATCGATCGCCTCTGTAATTTTGTCTTCCGAGATATGTTTCGGCAAAGGAAGTTGGACGATGAAGCCGTCGATGCCGTCATCGTTGTTCAGGCGGTCTACACAGGCCAGCAACTCCTCTTCGGTTACATCCTCTTCGTAACGGACGAGCGTGGATGTAAAGCCTACTTCTTCACAGGCCTTTACTTTGTTAGCCACATACGTTTCGCTGCCTCCGTCATGCCCCACCAGTACTGCTGCTAAATGAGGTGTTTTTCCGCCGGCAGCGTTACTCCGTACCACCTCCTCCGCAATCTCTTTTTTATCTGCGCTGCAATCGCTTTACCATCTATCAGCTTCATTCGTTTACAGTTATCAGCTTTTAATTTTTAGTTTTTAGCTTTTAGCTTTATCATCCTTGACACATTGGAAAAACATCAGACATTCTTAACGGCGGCGCATATTCTTCATCGCCTGTTTCCCGCCTCCCGTAGTCATCATCCGCATCATTTTCCGGGTCTCATCAAATTGTTTGATCAGCTTGTTTACCTCCTGCACGTTAGTACCGCTTCCCTTTGCGATGCGGGCACGGCGACTGCCGTTCAGGATTTCGGGGTTGGTACGTTCCGCTGGAGTCATGGAACAGATAATAGCTTCAATCCCTTTGAAAGCGTCGTCATCAATATCCAAATCTTTAATCTGCTTGCCAACCCCGGGGATCATGGATGCCAGGTCTTTCAGGTTTCCCATCTTCTTTATCTGCTGAATTTGGGTAATAAAATCGTTGAAATCGAATTGGTTCTTGGCTATTTTTTCTGCAGGCGGCGTGCTTCCTCTTCATCGTATTGTTCCTGCGCCTTTTCAACGAGCGAAACGATATCGCCCATCCCGAGGATACGATCGGCCATACGTTCGGGATGAAACACGTCAATAGCATCCGCTTTTTCACCTGTTCCCACAAATTTGATCGGCTTGTCCACCACCGAACGGATGGAGAGCGCCGCACCGCCGCGCGTATCGCCATCCAGTTTCGTAAGGACAACGCCGTTGAAATCGAGCCGTTGGTTAAATTCTTTGGCCGTATTCACGGCATCCTGCCCGGTCATCGCATCCACCACGAAAAGAATCTCCTGCGGATTCACCGCTTTCTTGATGGATTCGATCTCATTCATCATCTGCTCATCTATGGCTAAACGGCCGGCAGTGTCAATGATGACGAGGTCTTTCCCGTGCTGACGTGCATACTGGATGGCGTTTTGCGCAATCTTCACCGGGTTCTTGTTCTCCTCTTCCGCATAGACCGATACGCCGATCTGCTCTCCTAACACTTTCAACTGCTCAATGGCAGCAGGACGATACACGTCACCGGCAACCAGCAAAGGATTCTTTCCCCGTTTGGTTTTGAGCATATTGGCCAGCTTGCCGGAAAAGGTGGTTTTCCCCGATCCTTGCAGCCCCGACATAAGAATAACCGCCGGACTGCCTTTGATGTTGATGTCGACGGCTGTTCCGCCCATAAGGGTCGCCAGTTCATCGTGGACGATTTTCACCATCATCTGCTCCGGTTTTACGGCATTCAACACATCTTGCCCCAGCGCTTTCTGTTTTACCGTTTCGGTAAATTCCTTGGCAGTCTTGTAGTTTACGTCGGCATCGAGCAAGGCACGGCGCACCTCTTTCAACGTCTCTGCAACGTTGATCTCGGTGATCTTCCCCTGGCCTTTCAATATCTTAAACGATCTCTCTAATCTTTCACTTAAATTTTCAAACATGATTTTATTACATTTTAGGCTGAAAACACCCAAATTTTAAGGCTACAAAGATAATCAAAAAAGAATTATCCTCATATAAAGAGATACATACCGCAGAGCCGCCCAGGGTTAATGAGTGTTAATACATGTCGTGTGCTTCATCAGCCGTTTTACAGGAAGGGCTTTCTTATGAATATGTATGAATGTCAAATCTCTTAGTCGTTATATCATTTCATATAACGTATAAAATGAAAAAAATATTTTATTTTTGTAATGTGGGATTACCCATTAACCGTCAAAAACAACAATATGCCTTTATCATGCAGCTTTAGCGAACTATTCAACCTGCGCAGAGCCGTAATTTCCATCATTCTATTCACCTCTCCGGTTTTTGCCGGCAGCCTGTTTGGAAGTGTCCCTGCTTATCTTCTTCACATTGTAAAAACCTCATGCGAGTACCGCGATAATCCGCTGTTAGCTTCCTCAACTCCTCATTTCGGGTGGCAAATCCACTCGGATGCTACCAACATCCGGCAATCGGCATACGAGATTGAGATCTATTCGGATATCTCCGGTACGAAGAAAAAGATGTGGGATTCAGGGAAAATCCGGTCCGAAAAAAATCAATTCGTCTTCTACGAAGGAAAGGAAAAACTCCAATCCGGCAAAGAGTATCAATGGAGAGTAAGGGTTTGGGACGAAAAGGATAAACGTTCACCGTGGAGTGAAACGGGTATTTTCAGGATTTCACCGGACGGATTGGAATCGAGCGCCGGATGGATCGGTGCCATCGACAAAAAAGATGCGAATATTCCCGAAGGGAGAGTGTATCACAGCCTGTCGGTCTCGTCTGAGGCAGCGGAAAAGTGGCGCCAAACCCACCCTCTTTCCGAAAGGAGCATATACCTGAGAAAAGATTTTACTGCCGGCAAAAAGGTCAGCGATGCCATTATTTACATCAGCGGATTGGGACATTATGAACTGACGTTGAACGGGAAAAAATTGGGTGATTCGCAATTCGACCCGATGTGGAGCGATTACGACAAGACCATCTACTATAATGCGTACGACGTTACGGACGACCTGCTGCGTGATAATGTCGTCGGCGTACTTCTGGGGAACGGTTTTTTTAACCAGCAAGGCGGCCGTTATGTAAAAATGCAGGTAAGCTTCGGCCCCCCAACCTTGTTTTTTACACTCCATATCACCTACAGTGACGGAACAAAAGAGGAGATCGTTTCGGACGGGAGTTGGAAGTATGCTCCCAGCCCTCTTGTTTTTAACGATATGTACGGCGGAGAAGACTACGATGCCAGGCTGGAGCAGGAAGGATGGGATTCGTCTGGGTTCAGTGATGCTGCGTGGCAACCGGTTGTTGTACAGAGTGCACCTAAAGGTACGCTCATGCCGCAGACAACTGCTTCTGTGAAAATTATGGAAACGTTCTCCCCTCAAACGGTAAAGAGGGTTGGGGATTCCTATGTTTTCGACATGGGACAAAATCTTTCGGGGTTCCCCGTGATACGGGTTACAGGGAAAAAAGGAGATAAAATACGGCTGACGTTGGGTGAGAACATTCATGAAGACGGTTCCGTCAACCAGTCGCAGTCCGGAACCCCCTACTATTTCGAATATACACTGAAAGGCGGCGAAGAAGAATTCTGGCATCCCCGTTTTTCTTATTACGGATATAAATATATTCAGGTAGACGGAGCAAAGCCTGAAAATGAGGATGAGTCCCGCGATCTGCCTCTCTTAAAAGAGATGCAATCCTGTTTCGTATATAACTCCTCTCCACAGACAGGCCGCTTTCGTTGTTCCAACGCTATTTTTAATGATGCCCACAGAATCATTGTCAATGCCATTAAGAGTAATATGCACGCGGTCTTTACCGACTGTCCCCACCGGGAAAAACTGGGCTGGCTGGAGCAGCTTCACCTGAACGGCCCCGGCCTGTTCTATAATTTCGATTTAACCACATTCGTACCGAAAATCATGCGAGATATGCGCGATGCTCAATTAGAAAACGGACTGGTTCCGGACATTGCACCGGAGTATGTGATTTTTGACGGCGGTTTCAGGGATTCGCCCGAATGGGGGAGCGCTTCGGTTATTCTGCCGTTTCTCTATTATGAATTTTACGGAGATAACTCGTTGATTGTTGCATATTACGACGTAATGAAAAAGTATGTTGATTACCTGTCTTCCACCGCAAACAATCATATTGTTTCACACGGCCTTGGCGACTGGTGCGATTATAGGGAAGATAAGCCTTATGGACCTTCTCAGAATACACCTGTCCCACTTTCCGCGACCACCCATTATTATATGGTGATCGATTATTTGGTACAAGCCGCCGAAATAGCCCATAGGCCGGACGACTACACCTATTACGCTGCACTCAGGGAGCAGGTGAAGGATGCTTATAACCGCGAGTTCTTCGATGAAGAGACCAAGCAGTACGGAACGGGCAGTCAGGCCTCTAATTCCATGCCGCTGTTTGCCGGTATCGTAGAGCCCCGGCATAAGCAAGCGGTACTGGATAATCTGGTAAAAAACATTGAAGAGAACGGTTACCGGCTCTCTACGGGTGATGTGGGAAACAGGTACCTGTTTCAAACGTTGGCGGATAACGGGTTGAATGAAATCATGTATAAAATGCACAACCACAGGGAGGTCCCGGGATATGGGTTTCAGTTGCAGTTTGGGGCGACCACGCTCACCGAGTTGTGGGATCCGAGGGCGGGCGCCTCGTGGAACCATTTTATGATGGGACAGATAGAAGAGTGGTTCTACAAGTCGTTAGCCGGAATAACGACCGACAACCATAGCGGATACAGAAGTTTCGTTATCGCTCCAAAGCCTGTGGGCGACTTGACGTTTGTAGAAGCTTCTTACAATACATTGTACGGGACAATCGCCGTTGACTGGATGATTGAAGGCAACCAATTCAAAATGAACGTATCTGTTCCGGCCAACTGTAGTGCAAAAATATACATGCCAAACGAAGACCATTACAAAGAAATCCAAAGTGGAAATTATTCATTCCAAAAAACACTGTAAACAATCTGTACGATGACCCTATACAGGAATATTTTTTTCGCGGTTTTTTTAGCCCTTTGCTTTGTGGCAAACGGACAGCAATCATACTTGTCGGCTTTTGCTGTCGGATCTTCCTCAATCGTGCCGGTAACCCTGTTGTGCGAATACCTCACAAACCCTACAGGATTGGATGTGAAACATCCCCGTTTTAGCTGGACATTAGAGGCGAACAACGAAAAAGAGTATGGTCAAAAACAGACGGCCTACCGCATTCTGGTAAGCAGCTCGCCGGCAGCATTAAGCGGGAATAAGGGCGATATGTGGGATACGGGATGGATAGAATCGGATGAGATGCAGTTGATTGAATATCGTGGTGAAGCCCTCTCGTCCGATCGAACCTATTTCTGGAAGGTCTCCGTAAAAGATGAAAACGGGGTGGTATCCGGTGACAGTGAAACGGCGGAGTGGAGTACAGGGCTCTTTTCTCCGGAAGAGTGGAGCGCCGGGTGGATCGGCAGCGGTCAGTTCTTCGATCATCAGGCATCGCAGGGAGGTTGCAATATAGATGATCCCTGGTTGCGTAAAATATTCGACCTGAAGGAAAAGCCTTCCAAAGCAACGTTGTTCGTAGCGTCGGTGGGATATCATGAAGTCTATGTGAATGGAAAAAAGATGGGTGACGGTGTGTTATCGCCGGCCGTTACCGATCATACGAAAAGGGCGCGATATATCGCCTATGAGATTGCCGGTGAACTAAAGCCGGGAACGAATGTGATTGGGTTGTGGCTGGGCGCCTCCTGGTCTATTTTCGCACCCTACTTCACACCCCATAAACCGAATACTCCCATCGTCATCGCACAGGCTGACCTCTATGATGAGGCCGGCAGGAAAACAGGGCGGATTGAAACCGATGGTACATGGAAAACACATCCCAGTCCGAACAGGCTTTTGGGCACCTGGGAAATGCATCGCTATGGCGGTGAGATATGGGATGCAAACAAGGATATCCCCAATTGGAACAGATCGGATCTCGACGATTCGACCTGGGACAATGTGGTTGTCTATTCCCCTAAGCTCACCTTGTCGGCACAACACGTGGAGGTGAACCGACTGTTCAACGAAATCAACCCCGTAGCTATCGAAGCGAGGGCAGACGGATCTTATCGTGTGGATATGGGGAAGAATTTCGCCGGATGGACAAACATTCATGTTGAGGCCAATCCGGGAGATACCCTTCATTTCCTGTTTTCCGAAAGGGAACAGGATGATCTTACGTTCAACATCCGAAGTGCATACGTAATGGGAAAATCGGGAGAAGGTACTTTCCGGAATCGGTTCAACTACAGTTCCGGCAGATGGATTACGATACAGGGACTGAAATCGGCTCCCCAAAAAGAGGATGTTAAAGGGTGGATGGTACGTACCAATTATAGGGATGCAACCGCGTTTGAATGTTCCGACCCGTTGCAGAACTGGATATATAATACCGTGAACTGGACATTCGAAAACCTGTCGCTCGGCGGATATGTCGTTGACTGCCCGCAGCGGGAACGTTTCGGCTATGGCGGCGATGCACATGCCACCTCCGAAACGGGATTGCTCAATTATAAACTGGGCGCTTTCTACACGAAATGGCTGGAAGACTGGCGTGATGTGCAGGGAACAGAGCCTATGGTGGGAAACATGAACGATCCCGACTGGGCACGC
>AGTN01675288.1_pt1 | contig 28896 bp, 19 predicted proteins | sample 314218 | NCBI WGS metagenome assembly AGTN01 (sample SAMN02954264, study PRJNA73603) | bioreactor metagenome | biome: terrestrial; feature: non-aerated bioreactor; material: poplar woody material; isolation source: poplar biomass | place: USA | collected 2006-12 | reverse complement strand
GTTCGTGGTGCTTGTGACAGCGATATTTTTTCACAGAGTCGCGTTCGAATTGATTTCCTGCGTGTTCCATCGATTCGGAAAGCAGAATATCCTGATTGAAAGGATCGTATAGGGGTGCTGATGCCTGGCCGGAATAAGAGTAATAGAGCGGCGCCGTTATCTTTGCCTGTTTCGGCAGGAACCGGCCTAATTCCAGGTTCAGAGCGATATGCACGGATGAATAGTCATCGTTGCGGCGTTGCAACAGGCTTTGGTTGAGGGCTCCGAAACCGGCCGTTTCTTTCCGTCCCGAGAAATGGACCGTCCCGATATCGGAGAGGGCTACATTCACGTTTCCCTGGGCCGCCCATCCCCCTTTTTCATCGAACTCGCTCAGACGCATTTCGTTTACCCACACCTCTCCCGATCGGTTTGTATTGGCGGTGTTCCGGATTCCGATCATTATCACTTTCACTTCGGAGAGCGAAGGATTTCCCACAACAGTTATCCGGTTGCCGGGTTTTTCCGGATCGGGCTGAGAGTAGGGCGTGAAGTAGGTTGCTCCGCCTCCGCGGCGTTTATCGGCATTGCGATCCAGTTTCAGGTTGGTGAGCAGTTCCAGCGGAAAATCGAACATATTTTCCAGCGGCCAGACTGCTTCCTGATCCGCGCTGTTGTTGGTGCTGTACCGCCCTTCGGGGGTGAGGTGGAGCGGAATCTCGTACTCATAGAAATTATTTCTGTAGTCCGACCCCATTCGCAGGAAAACGATGAGATCTCCATCCTGCAATGTGCCCGGATCATCCGGCAATTGTTCCGCGTGTACGAACATTTGTAGTCGTTTGTAGCGGCGCAGATCGTACATGCTGTTTTTGTATACCGAGCGGGAATCTCCCGGATCGAGATGCAGCACCTTCAATGAGAGGGATTGTTCGTTTTCCTGCCGCAACTGAGGCTGACTCGGGTCGATGATACGTGGGACACCGGGAGGGAGCACATAATTGACGGGTGAACGGTTGCCGTTTTCTTCGATATTCACAGTGGAGATATCCAGACTGCCCAATCCTGAAACAGCCCCCCCCGAAACCAAATCCTTCCTGTAAGTCCGCCATTCGCTGCGTACCAGCTCCAGCGTGGCAAAACGGAGAAAGGTCGGTTCTTCGAAATCGGAAAGAAACATCCGCATAAAACGGATGTTGTTGAATCCCTGAATATTACCTACTTTCAATTGATGTTCACGGATGGGAATCTTAAACTGGTACCAGGTTACTCTTCCGTCGTTGCCATTACGCAATTTCACGCTTACCTCCCGTTTATCCACAATGAAATTGCTGCCTGTCTCCATCGTTTCGGGACGAAGAGACACTTTATATTGGTAATAGGATTCATTTTCATTCAAGGTATTGTCGCTGTCAATATCTTCCACATCGGGTGTGGTGCGCGACGCGGTGGAATAGCGTTCGTTGTTTTCTTGAGCGAGGGAATTACCTTCGGTTCCGTTGAAATATTTATACCTCTCGAGGATACTCATCTGTTGCCGGTCCTGGTCCGTTCCCCGATAATGGCGGAAAGTGTCGCCTGCCGGGTCGTTGAGCGGAGAATGCGCGTCGGTTTGCATCCGGGTAAGGGTTTCACCCGATAGGCGCGGTTGCAGTTCGTTGAGGTAATTGGAATAGGTGGGGAATATCTTTTCTTCATCCGAACTTAGCCCGTTCAATCCCACATCCTGCATCCTGCGCGATTCCATTCCCATGGAATTATCAAATGCATAGACCGTAGACTGGCGTTTGGGATATTTTCCCCATACCGTCTGTCCCACGGCTGTGGTATCGCCGTTGACGGGCAACCCGTTCTCGAAAAACTTTTTTCCGTCTTTCAGTACATCTTCCGAAATTTCGCCGAGGTTAAAATAGAGGTCGCCGCCGCGCGATGTGCCGAGCGTATCGTTTACAAACGGATCCATCAGCCAGAACTCAACATATTCAATGTTGGCCGCCTCGAAATCACGGGTATCCATCCGGCGGGTGATGCCGCCCCAACGCTGATGCGGGTTGAGCAGGTTCCCGTCGCTATCTATATTGGTGTCAAGATTATACGGCCCCCGTTCGCTGGGGTAATAGGAGATATTGAGCACGGGGATGGTAGCCGGTTGCCCGTAGTAGGCATCCCTGTTGGGGAAAATTTCGCGTTCATATATCTCGCGTACGCGGTGGTCGGACAGTTGGTCAGGGTCGTTTTTGATGTGCGCCGGCGTGAGGCCTGAATTTCTGCGGGTAAAGATGCCGTCGATATAGAACCATGCCATCTGCGCGCGGTTTTTCCCGTATTCGATATTGTTGGATAGCGATGCCTCGGGAAACAGGCCGTCGGGGCTGTTGTTGTAAGGAGTGGCGGCGAGCGACCAGGCGTAGGGTGTACGGAGGTCGATCCCTGATGTGGAGGCTTCAAAATCATCCAGATAGGAATAACCACCCGTGTATTTATTTTTGTAATGCCCCGGAATCATATGGGCAAATTCCAGATTCGCCGACAGCTGAGACGGTTCCGTGGCTTCTACAAAGGGCAGTTTATCGATGAGGTTTGTGAGCGCATACGACTGTTTTTTGTATGATAAATTGGCTCCCCACAAGGTGTTTTTTGCCGATTCGTCTCCGAAAGCGGTTTTCATCGTGAGCGGCTTCTCGTAATAGTGCATGAGTGTGGTGCCGAAGGAAAAATCGTTGGAGAAATCGTAGAGCAGGTTTACCCCCATTAATGTTTTTCGCTGCATTTGTGACAGCATCCGGTTCTCGAGTGAGACGCTTATGGGTGTCCCCGTGTCCAGGAGCGATTGATTGATGATGGTGACCGTTCCTGAAATATAATCTACCCTATAATCGGTTCCTTCCGTGAGAATTACGCCGGCAGCAGTAACCCGCACCGATCCGGGAGCAACGTTCATCGCATTCAGGCTGATCTCCGAACCCGATGAACCCCGGTACTCGCCGCTCATGCGGAATTTATTCTTCTCCGGAATTTGCCGGGCTGCTATGAGGGTGGAATCGTAGAGCTCCTGATAGACGTATTTATCCGCTACGGCATCGTTTCCGATTTTTTTCGCAGATGTGCTCCGAACGGTTCCACCACCGGAAAGATAATCCGTCCGTTTTGTATATCAACGGTAAAGCCTTCCAGAAAATCAAAAATGCCGTCGGGATAGGGATCGTTTCTGGCGTTCAGCCTGTCGAGATTCATTATCCGGAGCAGCAATTCGTTGCCGATTCCGCTTTCGGGAATATAATTCAGGTAGATGCCTGTGGTGTCACTCTGGTAAGTGATGTTCAGCCTGAAATGATCTCGCTGTACATTGTAAGCGCCGTAACCCATGGAGTAGATATTTTTCATCATCAAATGCCATGTGTAGGCTTGCGGAGACAGCGAAACGGGCTTAAGCAGCTTCAGAAACAGAGCGCCGTTTTGCACGCTACTGCTTCCTTCTGTTTCGCGCCCTACATTGTTGGAAAATTCCCCCACCTGATACACCTGGCCGTTGTAGGTATACTCAAAGGCAACCGCCAGCACCTCATCGGCTTGCAAGGGCATGCGAAGCGAAATATATCCGAGTTGCGGTTGAAAGGTGTACTCCGAAGAACTGAGCAGCCGGGCTCCTTCCAGTTTTTCGTAATCCACGCCCGAAATGACGTTGCCCGGAAAAACAGCAGCCGTTTCACTGATATTCCGTGCTCCCGCATAGGTGGAGATAAGTTGCCCATACAGCGTGTTGGCATGGTTATGCGGTACATCCGTGCTGCCTTGCGGTATCCACAGAGTGTTGTGGATGGTGCCGTGTTCGCCCAGATCGGCAAAAGCAAGAATGTTTCTCGCCTGATCATAGTCTCCCCGCTTGTTGGTTACCCACACCTCCATTCTTGTGATGGAAGCGGATGACTGCACGTAAGGCAGTTTACTCATCGCCTCGTCGTACGTGTCACGGAACCAATAACCCAGGAAGAAGTGACGGTTTTCGTCATATTGGTCGGCGCTGAATTCAAAGGGTGTTGTTTGTACGCCTCCCCTGGAGTTCACGGTTTGCGACTCCGATTGTTGTTGTGAAAGGACGGTGTTTACCCGCAGTTTTCCAAACTGCAGATCCGATTTTATTCCGAACAGCGCCGCTCCTCCGTCGATGAGCGAGTTGGTGGTGGTCATGCTCACGTTACCGGCTTCGATGTTTTTAACGATTTCATCTTCATCTCCCTGATAGGCGAGCTTTACTTGTTTGGTATCGAAGTCGAAAGTCGCGTCGGTGTCGTAATTGATATCGAAATTGATTTTGTCTCCCACTTTCGCGTTCAGATTGAGTTGAATCTGTTGGTCAAAATCGAACATGTTCCGTTTGCGGGCACGTTGAGGCAGGGTAGGATTATCGGTCACATCCCGCTTCAGGCCACCCGATATTTCGATGAAGCCTTGTGTGGTCAGTTGAACACCTCCGGCACCGAAAATCGTTTCGAACGGGTTTCGCTGTTTCCGGAGACGGGACAGTGAAAAATGCTGAGGTACGTAATGCAGACTGTCGGAACCCAACGCGTTTCTATTTCGAAAATATTCCGTTCGCATCCGGCGTGACCGGTATTGTGTATACTCTTTTGGCGTCATGGAAAAGGGTGCAGCTACGACGGTATTGCCGATTATGTTTTCAAAAATATAAAGGTTGGTGCGGTAATCATAGCGTACTTCTGTTCGTATGTTCGAGGGATTATGCAGGTCGATGGGCGGTTTCTTCTGCAAATCGTCCGGTGTTTCCACGACCGTTTTTCTTACGGGAAAACGGGTACCGGTACTGTCGGGAGGGGATACGGCCGGGATGGTTTGAGCAACAAGAAGAATCCTTCCGTTCGCTATGAACAGAAGGAAAATGAGAAATATGGATACGATTTTTTTCAGAGAGACAACAGCTATATATACGATTCTTGAAATCAAAAATGCGTATTACGTAACCAACTACGGTTATAATCTCTTTAATGCCTCTTTAATAACGCCTTCTACCGGTAACGACGGTGATTCTTTGATGATTTTTGATACCACTTTTTGTGATGCCGTCTGCACAAAACCGAGCATTACCAGTGCGGAAACGGCGGCATGGCCGGTTTCGGAAAGATCGGCTTTTGTGGTTAATTGAATCATACCGCTTTCGTCGGTGAATTTGATTTTGTCTTTTAAATCAACGATAATTCGTTGCGCCGTTTTTGCTCCGATGCCCTTTACCGATTGCAACACACTAACATTTTCGGTTGCAATCGCGCTTTCCAGTTCTTTCGAACTGAGCGATGAAAGGATCATTCTTGCGGTGCTCGGCCCCACGCCTGATACAGTGATGAGGTGCAAAAACAGTTCCCGCTCATGCTTGTCCATAAAGCCGAACAGAACATGTGCATCTTCACGGATGGATTCATATACATACAGCTTTACCGATGCCTTGCCGCTAACGGCGCCGTACGTATTGAGCGAGATATTCATTTGATACCCGATGCCTCCACAATCCAAAGTTACGGTGGCCGGTGTCAGTTCGGCTACTTCGCCCTTAATGTAGTCTATCATCTTGATTTACTAAAGTTAGACATTTTCAGTTGAGTTTCGCGCTACTATTTCTACGCTCGGCAAAACAAATAAATTTGACTTTGACTTTGTCTTTGCCTTCTTCCTTCGCACCTCACCAAAAAACAAACTTGTTTGTTTTTTGGTTTCGGTTTGTCGTCAGTTGTTCCGCTCTCGCATAACGAAATAGTTGAGTTGGTTGATTACGTAATACCGTACATATAACGGTAGAATTTGAAAAAAAGTATATTCAGGCGAATCTATGCCCTTTTGCCAACCCTCCTTCGCCGGTTTCCTTATATAGTGAGGGTAAGTCGTGCCCGGTCTCTTTCATGACATTCACCACCCGGTCGAATGAAACACGATGAATCCCGTCCGTAAACGATGAATATAAATTGGCATCCAACGCCCGGGCGGCGGCATACGCATTCCGTTCGATACAAGGGATTTGCACCAGTCCGCATACCGGATCGCACGTCATTCCGAGATGATGCTCCAATCCCATTTCGGCAGCATATTCAATCTGGGCGGGACTGCCCCCGAAAAGCTGGCTGGCTGCCGCTGCCGCCATCGCACAGGCAACGCCTATCTCTCCCTGACATCCCACGTCGGCACCCGAAATGGAAGCATTCTCTTTCACGATGTTCCCAATTAAGCCGGCCGTTGCCAATGCGCGAAGGACACGGGGTTTACTGAACTCGCGAATCTCCTCGAGGTGGTACAATACAGAGGGTACCACGCCACACGAACCGCAGGTGGGTGCAGTAACAATTTCGCCACCCGACGCGTTTTCTTCCGATACGGCCAACGCATAGGCGAACACCAATCCCCGTGATTGCAGGGATGCTTTATAGCCCTTGGCTTTTATAAAGTAGCTGGCAGCCTTGCGATGCAAGCTCAGCGGCCCGGGCAGTACGCCTTCGTTGTCTAGTCCTCGCCGCACTGCAGTTTTCATCACTTTCCATACTTCTCCCAGATAATCCCAAATGTTCTCGCCTTCGCACTCTTCCACATATTCCCAATAGCTTTTGCCGGTCTTCTCACACCATTCCATCACTTCAGTCAAAGTGGTCATAGGGTAAATGTCCTTGATTTGGTTTTCAGAAAGGCCGATGGTCTTCTCTCCGTCCGAGAGCGCGCCTCCGCCCACGCTGTATACGGTTTGGGAATCCAGCAATTTCCCTTCACCGTCAAATGCTTCCAATCTCAAAGCGTTGGGATGGAACGGCAGAAATGTTTTCGGTAACCATTCCATAGTGGTCGGAGCAATAGGCTGCAGTACGCTTAGGATGGCCCCGTCGGTAAGGTGCCCTTTTCCTGTAGCCGCAAGGCTCCCATACAGAGAGACAACGAATTTTCTTGTGCCGGGAGTGCTTTCTGCAAAAAGAGCGGCTGCTTTCTTCGGACCCATGGTATGGCTGCTGGATGGCCCATTTCCAATGCGATACAATTCTTTGATGGATTTCATATAGACGATGCGATGAAAATGTAAATCTGTTTTCGCAAAGATAGCGATAAAAACGATGCCGAAAAAGTTGGTAAAATTTACCCAATAGTACGCCGTCTTCGGTGGTATTATTCCGAAGCAGATGGCAAGACCGGTAAATAATTTGTACTTTTGCCGTTCTATAATTCGTAAAGATGAGTGCAAAAAAAAGATACAGATACGACATTGAAGCGCAGGATATTGATTTTCGCCGGAGAGTATCGCTGGCATCGCTGGCCAATTTTGTGCTGATAACAGCAGGCAAAAATGCCAACGAAAACGGGTTCGGCCTGTTGGAACTGCAAACCGAAAACTATACCTGGGTGCTTTCGCGCCTTACGGTAGATATGAATCGTTTTCCTATGGAAAACGATTCCATCTCCATAGAAACATGGATTGAGAAGGTGGGAACGGCTTTCACCACCCGTAATTTCCGTATTACGGATGGAGCAGGGGAGAATATCGGTTTTGCAGCCTCATCATGGGCTGTGATTGATATGCAGACCCGACGCAGTGTGTTGCTGGATACGCTGCCTGGCTTGCAGCGTTTTATTGTTGCGGAGAGTACGCCTATCGGCGAGCCTGTCCGGATTCCCAATGTGAAGGGAGAAGCAGCAAATTCTTTCGTTGTGAAATACAGCGATATCGATATCAACGGACATGCCAACAGCCTGCACTACATCCAATGGTTATCGGATTGTTTTTCACTCGATTTTTATCGGACACATTTCATTCGCCGTTTCGAGATTAATTTTCTGAAAGAACTCACGTTTCATGACTCGGGCGAGGTGTATCGACAAATGAACGCGCCGGACGATTATTCTTTTCAGATTGTGACACGCGACAAAGGTATTGCTTGTCGTGCAAGGATATTGTTTGAAGAAGGAGTAATCCGAGAGTAATATACGTATGCTCGCCCGGATTATTTTCCTCCGAAATTAAATACCACGGGGATGGCGGCAGGCACCTTTATCTGCGTTTCACCTACCATCAGCTTGGGCCACAGTTTTACGGTCACAGACGTTTCATTGGGAGTGATTCCCAGGAAAGCGCTCATTTCTTTTGTTACACGCTCTTGGGAATAGCGGTTTATTAATTTTTTCAAATCAACGCTGATGGGAATGGAAACAACGGTAGTTTCCCCCGGCTCGATGCGGATGGGTATATCCATCTTTCCTTCTACAAACTCCATCTCATTTATCAGAACGGCATAATCCAACGCGTCGAGAAACGCGGCAGAGGTGTTCGGATTTGTTACATCCATATTGAGGGTCATGCTAAACGGGATGTTTTGCATGGCGAACCCACCTGCCAGCACGGTGGCAATAGAGGCCAGATTGGAAACCGAAATGCTGGAGGCATTTCCCAGGTTTATACCTGCCAATTGAATGTTGTCCAGCGAACGGTAGCGGTACTCGCTTTGTGAAAGCGTGATGGCTCCCCCAATCTGGTTCATAATATTGCAACCCGTCAGTAGGATTGCCGCACTAAACACTAAGATACATTTTTTCATCGTTCAAATTATTTTTTACTTAATGATTACCATTGTGGCACCATATCCATATTCTTGAAAGGAGGCGTCCTGATAATAGCATTTGGGATAGTTCCTTTTCAACTCTTTCACAATGGCGTTTTTCAGGATGCCGTCGCCTTTTCCGTGAATAAATACAATTTTCCGGTTTTTGTGCGGCAAATTCTCCGATATCACTTCGTTGAATTTTTTTAACTGATATTCGAGTATTTCCGCGTTACCCATCCCTGCGGTGGTTTCCAACAGTTCTTCAATATGCAGGTCTATTTCAAGAATGGGGGTTGTTTCTTTCTTTTCGATACGCTGAATGCGAGGGCGTTTTTCCGCTGATTTTTTTTCTTTCATTGCATGCTCCAAATCGCCGGCGGAAACCAATAGTTCTTTTTCGGGAACATCGTTTTGTGTGATAAAGCAGATGAGCGCGTCCTCTTCAAAATAGTCGTTTTCCCGGAAACTGTGAAGTTTGTAAAATTTCACCGTATCAATGCGTAATTCAACCGAACAGGGATTTTTGAATTTGAACGGTTTGTTGTGCTTGAATGCAACAAACTGAACACACACTTTTTCGATATCGTTGAGTCCGGTTTTATCGAACTCTTCCAGGAAAATTTTGGTATTTGGCTCGACAGAACCATTATACCGACTTTTCCATGAGTTGTTTTCGCGACTCATATAATTGAAAAACAGATAGTAATTGCTGTCGTTGACGAAATAGCATTCGTAGGATGAAGAGGAGAGATTTTTTACATCCGTAGGCAGGTAGGCAAGACAGGCAGTAATGCTCTCTCCCTCGGGAGTTTCTTCCGGCACCGCTATCTCTTCCACTTTTGCTTCGGGTTTCGCTGTCCCGGGCTTCTTTTCCGCGGAGAGCTCTTTAGCCTGAGGAGCTTGTCCCAGTTTTGTATTGTCGGCGGATTCCACCACCACACATTCGGAGATGAGAACGGGCACATCAAATCCATGTTCGTCTTCCACAATCACAAGCTGTTTATTGAGAAAGCCTTTTACTTTTCCTCCTCCCACCGAATTGAGAAACCGGACGGTATCTCCTACTGATAAGTTATTCATTCTATGGTGTATGTCTGTTTCACCCCAGGCGGGTTTGCAGTAAAACGCCTGTTTTCGGTGATTTATTTTTGTTACGTGTTGCAAAGTTGACTAATTTTGCGGAATAAATGCATTAATAATTACGAAAAATCGTTTTTCCGATAGTAAAAAAATGAAAAAGGCCGACATCCAGCACCTGCAGATCTCCAATTTCAATTATATTCTTCCGACTGAAAAAATAGCTAAATATCCGCTCTCTCAAAGAGATACCTCTAGGCTGTTGGTGTATGACGGCTCCCAAATAACCTCTTCCATATTCACCGATGTACCGGGGCTTCTTCCCGGGGAAAGCCTTCTCCTCTTCAATAACACCAAAGTGATTCATGCCCGTTTACTGTTTCAAAAAGACACGGGCGCGCATATCGAGCTGTTTTGCCTCTCCCCGGATGAACCGGTAGACTATGCCGTGAATTTTCAGCAACGGCAGCGCTGCTCCTGGAACTGCATGGTGGGAAACGCCAAACGGTGGAAAAATGAAACGCTGTCGATGGACATTCCCGTGGGAGGCGGGGTGGTGATATTGACCGCCGAAAAAACAGCGAAACCGGATAGGGATGTGGTCGTGGAATTTTCGTGGAACAATACCGGCTTTACTTTTTCGGAATTGTTGGAAATAGCGGGAAAATTACCCATTCCTCCTTATCTGGATCGGCCGTCGGAGGCGAAAGACGATGAAACATACCAAACCGTTTACTCCCGGATTGAGGGATCTGTGGCCGCACCTACGGCAGGGTTGCATTTTACGCAGAACGTAATGGAGTGTATCCGGTCGAAAGGGATTAAAACGGCGGAAGTTACCCTTCACGTTGGCGCGGGCACGTTTAAGCCGGTGAAATCCGATACTATCGCCGGACATGATATGCACCGGGAATTTATTTCTGTACCGAAAGAAACCATTGAGATGCTGTTAGCCCATACCGGAAAACTGATTGTGGTAGGAACCACTTCCATGAGAACGGTAGAGAGTCTGTATTACATCGGCAGAAAACTGTACTTCCATCCCCGGATAGCTTCTCACGAACTGAGTGTAAAACAATGGGAAGCGTACGACGTGGGTGAAAATATCTCTCCGAAGCAGGCGCTTCAAAGCATTCTTCACTATTTGGAGAGAACGCAGCAAGACCGATTGATGTCTGACACACAGATGATTATCGTTCCGGGGTACCGGTTTCACTTTCCCGATGCCATTCTCACCAACTTCCATCAACCCCGGAGCACACTGCTGTTACTCATTGCGGCGTTTGTGGGAGACGAGTGGCGGAGGATATACGATTATGCGTTGAGCAACAACTTTCGGTTTTTAAGTTACGGCGACAGTTCCCTATTGTGGAAAAACCCCAAATAACCTTATTTTTTGGTTAAAAACTTCGTTAGCACACTTCCTTTTCGCCTTTTTTTGTAATATTGCATTATTATACAGTGTTATTATTCACTTATTCGTTTAAACTGAATTGGTCGCAAAAATTGCCCGTATATTCGCTATCATTATTGTTGGTATTATATTGTTAAATATAATGCTTTTCATTCTCTTTAGCATTCCTGCCGTACAAAAAAGGGCTGCCGATTTTGCATTAAAGAAATTTACACCCGTTATCGGAACCGAAGTTTCCCTGGAAGGTATTCGAATTCGCCTTTTTAATACCGTTGAACTTAAAGGGCTTTATGTGGAAGATCTGCAACAGGATACGCTCCTTTATGCGGAAAAAATAGCTGCCCGGATTCACCCTTTGGACCTCCTCAGAAACAAAGTAACCGTTCAGAAAGCAGGCCTAGAGAATTTTGTGGCCGATGTACATCGTGCCACGCCCGATGACCCTTTTAATTTTCAATTCATCATCGATGCCTTTACTAAAGAGGAAGATACCACGGTCGTGAAGAAAGAGAAGAGTCCCTGGCGCATCACTGCCAATGATGTGGTGCTTAAAAACGGATGGCTTCGCTACAATATCCTTTCCAGCCCGTTAACCCCGGGGCAATTCAATATGGATCATCTTGACGTGCGGAATCTTCACTTTAAAGGAAAAATAGATTTTCTGAGTATGGAGGATATGCAGGCTGAAGTAAACCTGTTGACTTTTTCGGAACAGAACACCGGCCTGTCTCTCAACGATCTTGAGGCTACCTTTCGTGCAGAGGGAACGTTGATGACAAGCGACAGGGTGAGCCTCACCCTGAATCGTTCCGATATACGGGTAACCGGCGCACGGTATGATACCGAATCGAAAGAGTTTTCCCTCGCGGCGAAGAGCTCGCTTCTTGACCTTAAAGACATGGCTGTTTTTTCACCCCGTTTCGCGGGTTTGAACGAACCCCTCTCGTTCGATGTGGACGCAGAAGGACAACTGCCGCAAGTAACACTCCATAAAGCAGAGGTCCGATATGGTGCCGATACACATTTCGACATATCCGGCTCGATATCCGATTACAGCAATCTCAATAATAGTGATGTGAATGTGGATGTCCGGACCTTCTCCGTTTCGCAGGCCGATTTGGAGAATTTTATGCGCATCGGTGTGCCGGATTATGCCTCCCCCCCTCAATTATATGCATTGGGGAACCTCGATTTGCAGATGCAAGCACAGGGCAAATTGAGTGATTTTCGTTACGATGGTTTTGTAGAGACGGAACAGGGAAACGTCACTTTGAACGGAGTGGGGCGGATTGGCGAAGGATTTAAGAACCTTTCTTTTGTGGGGCCGGTAGCCGCAACCCGTATTCAATTGGCAAACATCCTGGGAGAAGGTTCCGGCGTAGACGATGCCACGATGCGCGCCACGATGAAAGTATCCGTACGGCAGGATTCCCGGCAGAATTCCATAATTACCGTGACGGCTGACGGAAGCATTCAATCGATAACCTATAAGGATTATGTTTATACCGATTTGTATTTCAACGGGACATACAGCGGCGATAATATCACTGCAAACGTGAATACCGATACGGAACAGAATAAAATAGATTTATTTGCCGATATATCGTTTGGACAGGAAATGAAATTCGAAGTAAAGGGAAACGTGGATCGCCTCGACCTGAGCCCGTTTATTGCGATAGAGGGCTGGGAAAATCCGTCCCTGGTTACACGCATCAATGCCCAACTGGCGGGAAACTCGATAGACGATATGACCGGAACGGTGGTGATAGACAGTACATCGCTGTCCGACAGCAGTTTCATCTATAATCCGGGGCCTATTTATTTGCAAGCGCTTGCCGATGAAGGCGAAGGGAAGAAACTGCAGCTTATGTCGTCGTTCCTCGAGGCCGAGATGACAGGTGATTACTATTTCTCTACCATCGGCAGTGAATTAATGCACGCATTGCACCCGCATCTGCCGTCTCTCATAGCAGAACCGGAAGAGCAACAGCCGGGGATGGCGGAAAATGCCTTTCAATTCAATCTCGTGCTGAAAAATACGGAAGATCTTTCCTATGCTTTCGCGCTTCCGTTCTACAATGTCGAACCCGCTACCATTACCGGAAGCGTAAACATGGCCGAGGGTGAATCCGTGAAAATCAACGCCTATGTTCCCCGGTTGATGTTTGGGAACAACGATATCCGCGAGACGAAGATAGATATACAGAGCGGGCCGTCGTCGGGAATCGGACTGAACGCGAACACCTATCTTGTCCAGAATAACGGATACATACACGCACGGTTGGATACCGATGCCGTGTTGGATTCGGTGAACAACCGGCTTGCCTTTGAGATGCAGCAAAGCAATACGCAATCGAAAGGCGAATTGCTGATAACGATGGGATTCCTGCGTGACCCTGAAGGCGAGCTTGCGTCGAACATCCGTATTCATCCTGCCACGGTGTTATTCAACGAAAAAAATATCGACTTCAACGATGCTACGATTGCCTATCGCAAAGAGCACATCACGATCTCTAATTTCGGAATCCGTGAAGAAGGCATGCTTTTACTGGGAATTGACGGGGTGGCTTCAAAAAGCGAAGCCGATAATATTCGTATCTATTTTAATAATACGGAATTAGCCAATATCTTAGCCGCATTTAATATCTCGAATTTTGCCGGCTCCATCAATGGGGATATTTATGTCCGCCAGGCGCTTGAAAAACCCATGATACGTACCGAAGACCTTCGGATAGAACATATCACGGTATATAACGATACTATCGGAACCTTGCAGATAGAAGCAAACTGGGACCAGCTCCATTCCGGTCTGGGTCTGAATGCTTATCTCACCAATAAAGGAGAACGAAACCTGGATATAAAAGGATTTATTCCTACCGGAGATGAAAGCCCGCTTCCTATGGATGTGAATTTTCTGGTGGAGAATTTTGACCTGTACGCCATTCGACCCTTCACAACCAGTATCTTCAGTGAGCTTTCGGGACATTTAAACTCAAACATTCAAATCACCGGGAGCCTTTCGGAACCCGTTACGGAAGGATGGCTGGGAATTAATGAGGGTGTATTGAAAGTAGCTTACACCAATGTGACCTATTATGTATCGGATACGATACAGATCAACAGAGACAATGTAGGCCTGACGGATTTGGTCATCCGCGACCAGAATAACCACACGGCAACCTTGAACGTAAGCCTTTCGCACACAAATTTCGGGCGCATGGTGTATAATGCCGGCATCCGGCTGAACGATTTCATGCTGCTGAATAACGGGGAGCGCACCGATTTGATGGCCTACGGAAACCTCAGATTGTCAGGAGAACTCAATATCACCGGATCCCCCACCGGAATATACGGCGACGGCTATTTAACAAACGAGAGCCGCTCCAAGGTGACTGTGGTACTGCCGCAAACGGCAAAAGCAACGGAATACAGCGGTATAGTGTATATCAATACCCCTGAGCAAACCGATTCACTGGCATTCTTGCGGAGAAGCGACGATATACGGGAGTACCTCACCACCACCACTGTCTCTTCTGCTATTCCCCTTGTGATGAGGTTAAGAATAGATTTAACGCCGTTGCTTGAGGCAGAGGTTGTGCTGGATCCTACCACGGGTAACGCGCTTGAAGTGAGCGGCGAGGGCGAACTGAATGTCCATTTTAATTCCAGGTCCACGCCTCCGGCTCTTCTGTATGGAGATTACGTCATCAGTCAGGGGAAATTCCATTATAACCTGCAGAATCTTCGTACCATCGACTTCAATATCCGCGAAGGTAGTACGTTAACTATGACGGGCAACCCGCTGAATACGCAGTTTAACATCATTGCCTATCATCCCGTGAAGGCCGACCTTACCGCACTCAGTCCCACATTTGCCACCGAGCTGGCCAATACGCGCGTGGCGGTAAACGCGCTGCTTCAAATCAAGGGCGATTTGGAAGGGATGGATCTGCAATACGATATTGAGTTACCGGAAAGCTCCAGCGATATTCAACAACGTGTGAAGAGCTTTATTAAGACCGAAGAGGAAAAGATCCTCCAGTTCGCGTACCTGGCAACAAGCGGGAGTTTTATTCCGGCAGAAGGATCACCCGACATGAATTTCGGGTCGAACATGTTTACCAAATTCGCGTCAAATACCTTATCACGGGGATTGGATGCCCTTTTCGCAAGTGCGCTGAGCGATAACTGGACGATCAGCACAAACCTCGAAACGGTGGACGGTTCCTTCGATAACGTGAGAATGGGAGTAGACGTCTCTACCCGTTTGCTGAACGACCGGTTGCGTATAAGTACTAATTTGAGTTACGGAGATAACAGTACGCTGGCTAGCCAACAAGCGTTTATGGGAGAATTCGAATTGGAATACGACCTCAAAAACTGGTTGATGCTCCGGGCATTCAACAGGGCGAACGAGCGTTTTTACAGCCGCACGCCAACCACGCAGGGAGTCGGGGTTGTGGTGACCAAAGAGGCGAAAACGTTCAGAAACCTTTTTAATTTCAGGTTTGGCAGAAAAGAAGAATGAAATGAGTAAAAGACGGGTATGAAAAAAAATCTATTCTGTATACTGTTTTTGATGACACTCGCCGCTTGCAATGTAACCAAAAAGGTGCCCGACGGAAGTTACCTTCTCAACAAAACAGATATCAAGTCGGATGTGAAAGGTATCGGAGCATCGAATCTGAAGCCTTACCTGCGGCAGAGGCCTAACTCATCCATTCCCGTTATAGGCAAATGGAAGCTGCATTTGTACAATATCCCAGATAACGACTCTACATGGACAAACAGGCAACTCCTCAAATACGGTGAACCCCCCGTGCTTTACAGTGAACAGTTAACCGTTATTTCTGCCGAGCAAATCCGGTTGCATCTCAATAACAAAGGGTATCTGAATGCCGAAGTAGACACACTCGTAGTGAAAAAAGATAAAAAAGCCGATGTCACCTACGATATTACCGGACACCAACCGCACCGCATCCGCAATTTTACCGATACCCTTCATTCCGTCGATACCACCATTTATAACATCCTGAATAATTTCGGCCGTCTTGATATCATGAAGGAGGGCGATATCTTCGACCTCTCTGTTCTTGACCTTGGGAGAGAAAGGATGACCACCACATTACGAAACACGGGGTATTACAATTTCCTGAAAGACAACTTCTACTTTCTGGCCGATACCACGGTGGGCGATCATCAGGTGGATGTTACCGTCGCTTTGAACAACCCGACCGACAGTACTACCCATGATCGTTACAACATAGGGAATGTAACGGTTATCAACGGAGTGAATACCACCATCATGGAGGACTCTTCAAAATATTTCATGCTGGACACCGTAAATTACAGGGGGGTGCAGATTGTTTCCGAAAAAGATCGGTTCCTGTTGCCGCAGGCGGTGTATTATAACACTTTTCTACGGCCCGGAAGGCTTTATTCCGACCGGATTGTGGAGAGAACGTACGCTTCACTGAATGGGATGGGGCCTGTAAACCAAACAGCCATTAATCTTACACCGACAGTCCGTAACGACTCCAATTTTATCGATTCAAGAATTACACTGACCCCCGGAAATCTGCACTACATGCAGTTTGGGGTGGACGGAACCAACTCCGCGGGAGACTTAGGTATTGCCAGCAATGCCACGTACGAGCACCGTAATTTTCTAAAAGGAGGTGAGACATTCCGCGTACGATTAAATGCCGCTTATGAATTTATCAGGGCTACAGACAGTTTAAACTTTCTCGAGAACAGCTACTATGAATACGGGGCCGAAGTATTTCTCTCCATCCCGCAATTATTGCTTCCATGGCTTATGCAGCGACTGAAAGACCGCCCCTCGGCATCGACCGAATTTGCCGTCGGGATGAATTTTCAGAAACGCCCCGAATATCTTCGTCAATTCTTCAATCTCTCTACCCGTTTTCAATGGTCTTCCATGGATTGGAAACTGCTGCACGTGGTGGAGCCTGTCGGCATTACGTACGTTCGCATGCCGTGGTCTTCCCAACGGTTTAAAGATCTTTACCTGAGTGAAGATGTCAATCCCATTTTGCGGTACAGCTACGACCAACAGTTTATTGTGCGCAGTGCATACAACATTACCTACACGAATTTCAATCGTATTTCGAGGGCAGAAATGCCTGCTATTCCGTTTCGTGTCCGTTCCGGAGTAGAGGTTGCCGGATGGTTACCACACATTATAACCGGTTTGGGAGGTGGCAAACAAAATGAAGATGGAGTGAATGAATTTTTTAAAATACCCTATGCGGAGTATGTAAAAGTAGATTTCGATATTGCTCCCATGTATCAAATTGATGAAAGAAATACCCTTGCCGCCCATCTTGCCATCGGAGTGGCGTACCCTTATGGGAATTCTTCTATCCTGCCTTTTGAGAAACGCTACTTCGGCGGAGGAGCAAACAGCGTTCGCGGGTGGAGCACCCGCACGTTGGGACCGGGAACATACAGCCGGGACTCTACGGGCTCTGATTTCGGCCGTAAGGTGGGCGATGTTAAGCTTGACTTCAGTGTGGAGTATCGCCGCAAATTTACTAAATTAATTGAATTAGCTACTTTTATCGATGCGGGAAATATATGGACCATCAGAGACTATGTGGAGCAGCCCGGTGGATTGTTCGAATGGAACGATTTCTACAAAGAGCTGGGAGTCTCATACGGGCTTGGTATCCGTTTCGATTTGAACTTCCTGCTTATTCGCGTGGATACCGGCATGAAAGCACACAATCCCGCCCTCCCCGAAGGTTCGCGATGGACGGTATTCAAACCCAATTTCAGCCGCGATTTTGCCTTCCATTTCGCGATAGGGTATCCGTTCTGATGGTATAACCTCCTGTGTTGATATACTTTCTTCAGTTCTTCTATTATACCCCTCTTACGACAAAAAGCAATGCCTGAGGGCCGGTTTGGGTTTATTATTCGCAGATGCTAAACAAAATGGAACTAAGGCATGTTTTAATAAATGAAATTAATAATTTACAGATACACTTATTGAATTGAAATTATTATGGGAATATTATCATGGATACTTTTAGGCTTAATTGCCGGAGCAATCGCTAAGGCAATTCGTCCGGGAGGAGATCCCGGTGGTTGTTTGGTCACGATTTTAATCGGGATTGTTGGAGCATTCGTTGGCGGTTGGATTGGTTCTTTATTAGGCTGGGGAACTGTAAATGAGTTTAGTTTAAGAACCCTTTTACTTGCTACAGGCGGTTCTGTAATAGTGCTGGCAATTGCTGCTGCTCTGCGTAAAAAATAACTACTCATCGTTTTTTTTCAAATAATGAGGCACTATCAGAAAAGAGATGGTGTTCTTTTGATAAGTGAAAGCGAATCTCTCATCGCTTTGATTTTGCCGTGAGACATCCTGATCTCATCTTTCTGGCGAAAGATAATCCCATTCATAAAAAAAGTATCAAATGACGATCACTCTTCAAGAGTTCTTAATTCAATTTTATTCTCAGGATGAATGATGATGGTATCTCCGGTGTTCACCTTCACTTGTTCTGTTTGTTGTTCATTCTGCGTAGTACTTTTTTTGGAGAACAATCTGAAAATCCAACTGTTGGCGATTGTTTCAGCAGCTCTGGTTACCTGCACTACACCCTGATCTACACTTGCAATGGCCGTATCCACATTCAATCCCATCTGCCTGTCATGAAGAAGGCGCGGAAGCACTCCATCGCCATGATTCAACGAATACGATGTCATGTAGAGCTGATATACCAGAGAATCAGCTTTCTGAGACGTAGCATTTAAGTTGGCCATAATAGTGTTCATGTGGGAGGTAATAGAATCATTATTTATCAGCTTTCCTAAATCTCCTTGGCCATTGTTAACTTTGGCGGTAATCTGATTTACATCCGAAAGCGATGCATTTAAGCGGCCTGTTGCACTCTCAAGACTGGTTGTGAGGGTATTATCGTTCAAAAGGCGTGCGATATCCCCATCTCCTTTATCCAGTTTACCGGTTACAGAGCGCAGATTGGCTACGGTCCCCTTCGCTTCGTCAAGCATCTCCGTTGCCTGGGCAATCATTGCCTGTATATCAAGGCCACCGGCAACAGGCAGATAATCACCCTGTTCCACCTTCCCTGTGGCGGGATCTCCGGTTGAAATAAGTACAATTTTACCACCCATCAAACCTTCCTGTCCAATTTGTACTGAAGAGTTTTTGTAGATATAATCGGTGTAGGTATCCCGTATCGACATGGTTACTATGACGGAAGAATCAGCCACGAGACGGATATCTTTCACCGTACCTATATTGATTCCTGCAAAACGGACTATATTACCCGACATCAATCCGCGAATATCCTTGAATGAAGCATAAACGTCGGTGTTGGAAGAGAACAAATTCTGCTTACTTCCGATCAGATATATCGCTACAATAAACAGTATGAGGGCTGATGCCATAAAAATACCCAGCCTTAAAGCTTTCCTTGTTTTCATCTTTATATGATTTATGTTGTTTTGCTAAATAAAATAATCACGTATCTCTTTTTCTTCACTACGACTCAATTGATCGTATGTTCCATGAACCATGAAGAGTCCTCCCTCTTTCATGATTTTTATACTGTCGGTGGCAATTTTAGCGCACTTCATATCGTGCGTAATGATAATGGAAGCTGTGTTGTATTCCTCGCGAATTTTAAGGATCAATTCGCTGATTTCACCCGATGTCACCGCGTCCAATCCGGTCGTAGGCTCATCATAGAGAATAATTTCAGGTTTCAGAATCAACGTTCTGGCCAGGGCGATTCTCTTTTTCATTCCACCCGATAACTCCGAAGGCATTTTATCAATGGCATCCAAGAGACCGACACTTTTGAGCGATCCTTCAATCAGCTCTTCCGTATCCAGTTTCCTGTCAACAAATTGTGTCCGCCGTATCGGGAAAAGCAGATTTTCACGCACACTCATCGAATCATACAAAGCCCCGCCCTGAAAGAGATATCCAACCTTCTTCCTCAAATCATTCAGTTCTTCGTCATTACATTCAAGCACATTGGTCCCCAGCACGTTGATTTCGCCGGCATCGGGCTCTATCAGCCTTACAATGCATTTGATAAGCACTGATTTCCCGATCCCCGATTTCCCGACAATCCCCAGATTCTCACCTTTGTGAAGCGTCAGATCAATACCACTCAAAATATGTTTCTCCTTAAAGGATTTGTATAAACTGTTTACAACGATGACCTTATCTCTCTCCATATAGCGTTATAGAATACTCATTATTAATACAAAAACCAAATCGATCACGAAAATGGTGAGCGATGATGCTACCACCGCAGAGTTCGCTGCAAGCCCTACCGATTCCGTACCCCTGCCTGCGGTGTACCCTTTATAACAACCAATCAAACCAATAAAAAACCAAAAAACACTGTTTTCAACGTTGCAGGCAATAAGTCTACGAAACTCAACATGGAAAACGAACGATTAATGAAGAGCGTGGTTGATGTGGCTTCGAATATGTTTACAGCCAGAAACGCCCCGAAAAGACTGAATGCATCAGCGAATATTACCAGTATAGGGACTACTATTGTTGTGGCCATCACCCGCGTGGCGACAACGAAATTCAAGGGACGTGTACCTGACACTTCCATTGCGTCAATTTGTTCGGTTACACTCATGGCGGCAATCTCTGCACCTATTCCCGAACTTATCTTACCCGCACAGATCAGTCCGGTAATAACAGGCCCCAACTCACGCACCATGGAGACGGCAATCACACCCGGCAACAGCGTCTGTGCCCCAAACTCGGCGAGGATCGGATTCATCTGTATTGTGAGTACCAGCCCCATAATAAAGCCGGTTACCACCACCAGCGCTAAAGATTTATTACCCAGTAAAAATCCGTGTTTGATCAATTCCCGATGTTCAAAGGGAGGATGGAACAGTTGTTTAATCACATTTCCGGTAAATATGACCAATTCTCCCAAATCGATAAATACGCCGTTGTAAAAGTTACGGGTCTCTTCTTTCACCTTAAGTCTTCCCCTGATGCGCAGGTTTTTTACAGAAACATTAATTTTTGCCATAGATTTTGAATAAATAATTTTTGCTTAAGGAAAATCTATACAATGATACTGTTTTTTTTCGAATAATGTATGCGATCAGGGGGATATCTCTTTGTTAGAGAAGATATAAAAAATGTCGGACCAATGATTAATCAGTCCGACATCCTTTTTTTGTGTTATTGCAAACTATTGATTCATAGGTATTTGTGTTGTATTACCAAGATTCGAACTTGGGCAAACAGGGCCAGAATCTGTTGTGCTACCATTACACCATAAGACAATTTGAGAGTGCAAAAATACAAAATTTTGCGATAATAAAAAAATTTACCTTCAAAAACTGAAAACTTAGATCTGTTTTTCTTTTCCGTTATAATCATCGTTATTCAATACAATCAATTTTTTCCTGTAAAAATCGACTAGGGTGGCATACATCAAGAAATAGCTTGGGATATCACGCCCTTTACATATAACTGTGTATTCCACCCAGCAGATACGTTACGCCCAGAAACGTCATCAACACGGTAGCAAAAGCAATGAAATTGTACAAGTGAAATTTTCCCGGTTCGGAGAAAAACGGGATGTTTACCTTGTGCATCGGCAGCGAATAAACCAGCATGGTGATGAGCGCCCATGTTTCCTTAGCGTCCCAGCCCCAGTAACGCCCCCACGAAATATTCGCCCAAACGGCGCCGATAAATATACCGGCGGTAAGCAGGAACAAAGCCGGATAGAGCAATTTGGAGTTGAGATGATAAAAACGATTGCTTTGTTTTTTTGAACATAGACCCACAATGCCCGTCACGGCTATAAACAGCAATAGGGCATAAGCCACCATGATAATCGAGACGTGCGTTGCCAGCATGGGCGTGCGCAAAACAGGCGTCATGGGGTTGATTTGCGAAATATACAACCAAACCAATGCCGTGGGAATGGCGGTAAACAATACGCCTTTCCAACCGATGCGCAAAAACAAAATCCACACCATGGCGATAGCCAGCAACAAATAACCCGCGTAGGTGATGCCAACGCCCCGGGGATCATGGCTGACGAGAAACGTCGCCCCCATTTCATCGCTGTCGTAATCCATCTGATAGATACGATATCCCGATTTCTTGAATATCTTGTTCATTGAAATCTGATGAATCTGGTCATCTACTTTAACAAAGCTTCGATAATCGGCAGGTTGATTTGTTCCGGGATGATAAACAATGTCAAAATACAACATTTTCACATTAAACGGCATAGATATCCGCCGTGTGCCGTCTTCCGAAACGAAATAATTATGTATCTCATTCTGCCGGATATGCATCGCTCCCCGTTCGCCCCAAATATACGTAACCAATCCGCCCAATAGAATCACAACAAACGAGCAATGTAGCAGGAAAGCGGGAAAACGCCGGTAAAGTTTCATGCGAATAATAAAAATCATCATGCTGAGCGCGGCTATCCCCCACAACGCGACAAACCACCACGAACCGTAAATCCACTCCACGGTTTTTTCCGTGCCGTAAAGTTTCTCGATAACGGTAGCTGCCGCAAGCGTCGCTATCACCAAGATTAAAAGTCCGAAGGAACCGTTTTTCAAAAGCTTGTTGCTCATTTTTTATGAATTTGTAACCGGGTCTTCGCAGAGACACAGACGTAAAAGAATTTTTATAATATAAGGAAGAATTGAAAGCAAATCGCCACGCTATAATTTTAATTGATATAGATGTCTGCTAATTTCAGAAATTTTCAAATGCTCTGTTTTCCGCCGCTTTAACAGCTATACATTCAATTTCGATCAACCAGTCCGGGCGGCATACCGGTGCCCAGACTATCACTCTGGGAATATCCGGATAATGTATGTTAAGGTACTCTTCGACAAAATCATGATCGGCAGTATCCCGGAGATAAACAATCATCTGGGCTACATCGTTCATAGCAACTCCTCCTTCGGCAAGCAACACCCGGATATTTTCCAGCGTACGTTCTGTTTGTTTGTCGATATAAAGCGGTGCTACCACTTGTCCTTTGTTGTCAATGCTGGCAGTTCCGGAAACATAAATATGCCGTCGATCGCCGTAATCGATCGCTGTAGCCCTTTCGAAAGTCACACCGTATTCAATGGTCGGATTCAGATGCGACAATCCTTTCAGGTAAGTGATTTGTTCCGGACGAATTCCCGAAATACTGTAAGCATCCATCAACACAATGGTTTCGGGATGCATATATTTACCTTCTATTCCCGTGCTGGCTATATAATGCGTTTTATCCGTCAGTCCTTCCCGTTCAAAATACGTTTTACGCATCGTCACCATGCGATCATAATGAATATCCACTGCCTGAACGTATATCCATGTACGGATGCAATTATCTTTCAGCGTGCAGTGTTGTTTGGCAAGTATTTCGGTATAATTATCAAGAAGATAATATGTTTCAGACCCTTCGTTCTTTTGCCTGCTGTTCATTTGGGTTGTATACAGATGATTACAGGCGCCGCGTTGCAGGGATATGGTATTTGTTCCGCAATTTTTCACCCGTCCATTTTCTACCCAATACACCCACAAGCTTACTTTGGTGCCGTTCAATGGAGGTTGTTGCACTATTGAAACAACCACATTTTTTTGTTCCGGTAATAAATGCGCCTGATTGACGGCATCACTTACGAAATATCGTTTCAGTACAGGTGTACAATTTTTTAGGTCCTCCACTTCCTGTTGTAAACAGGCTACGGCTGTTTCTACCGCTTGAAACTGTTGTTTTGCCGTAGTTTTTTTATCCAGCAGCCCGATCATGGCATGTACTTCCGATGAACCGTTTTCCGAAGGAAAAACAGAAAAACAAGCCTCTGTACCCACATCATGACAGATTATTGTTTTATATACCATTTGAATTTGTGGTCTTTAATTCACTCTTTTAAAGTGCGACATTATCCGATTTCAATGCCGGGAGATCGCAGTTGTTCATCAAGCCAAAAATATGAAATGTGGTAAGCGACACGCCGGGATGTTTTGTCGCGCGTGGTTGCTTGCGTACTGATTGGTAAGGGTACGCTTTATATTTTCCATTTTCGCATCAATTAAATGGATTCTAAAAACGTTACCAAAGCGTCGCGATCTTCTTTAGAGAGATTGCGGAACTTTTCCCGCGCCCATGCTGCATCTCCGCCGTGCCACATAATGGCTTCGGTATAGTTGCGGGCGCGCATATCGTGCAGGTGATCGCTGGCGCCGGTACAGATTTGCGAAAGTCCGCGTCCCCAGAGCGGCGTGGTACGGCACCAGCCGGTGCGGATGTCGTTCACCATATCCAATTTATGCTGAAGCAAATCGGTATAGGGCCATATCTTTTGATACGGATAACGGGGCAAATTATCTACTACCAGTGTATCGCCGGTGTAGTTGTCCGGCCCTGTAGTCCACGATGGTTTGTGGCAGCTTGTGCAGCCGATGCTGTAAAACGCTTCCTTGCCTTTCTGTACGACAGGATCATCCAGATCGCGTGCGGCGGGAACCGCCAATCCGCGATGCCAGATCATAAAGTTGACATAATCTTCCGTAGCAAGTTCGGATTCTAAGTCGGTTGACATCAGTTCGGCATAAATGGTAGCTTGGTCCTTGCCGAGTGCGGCTTGTACGTCTGCATTTTTCGACATGGCTGCGGCATACGCCGTTGTGATATAATTGCTGCGACGGTTTTCGCGGGTAACGTTGGTGATGTTCCAGATGGCGTTCGCGCCGGGACCGTTTTGTAGCGTTCCGCGGGTCAAGCCGTACGTGTAGCGTCCTGGATGTTTTGTGCCGTCGTTTTCTGTAATAAAGTTTGCCGGATCGTACTTCGCATCATTTAATGTGCGTCCCACTGCTTTCTGGCGATTATATTCGGCAATAATAGAATCGTCGGGGATAGCGTCGAGCAGGCCTGTTCCGTAAATACCTATGGTAGCTTCCAGTTTCACCGTATAATTTACCGGTTTCGGATCGGTATTGATATATGCCGGATCAATGGTTACTTCGGGATAAATAAGGCTGTAGGTTTCGCCGTCGGGAAATTTATTGCCGAACTCATCCACGTGTTCTCTCCATTCTATCTTTATTCCGCGTTCGTCCACAGGCGGCAGGAAAGGAGATACGGCGCGGGTCTGGGGCATACCGGTCAGTTCCGGCACGTAAGCGTGCGTGTTTTTATCGACAACCACCAGAAGGTACCCATTGCCGTGGTCGCTCGCGCTGTAACGCTCCACACGTTTACCGTGTCCGTAGCCCGGATGGCAGGTGACGCAGGAACTGCGCACAAAAACAGGCCCTAAGCCGTGGCGCATACCCGAAGTATTGGATATGAATGCTTTTTCAAAAAAAGCTTCGCCATACTTAAACAGATCGATCATTCCTGCCGCTTCAACGGCCGGTGTCGGTTGTTCGTAAGCGAAAATGCCGTCGTCGAAAGTAGTTCCGAGTTTGCCGCCGGTATAATATTCCTCCGATAATTCTCCGGAAGGATTATCATTGCCATGATCGTCTGTACAGCTAAAGAAGACGACGACAGCAAAACTGCATAAAAGCAGTAATTTCTTTTTTTCATTTTAGAGTTTAATATTAGCTTAATACCTGGTTTCGCAAAACAAATACCCTCTTCTTTTCATTATTGATTAAGATTGTACCAATTAGTCTCTCAATACGAGTTTTGCTTTTTCCAGCAAGGCCATCAAGTCAAGACAAGCTTCCATTGCTAATTTTGTTTCGTTCGATGCGTAATTGATTTCAAATTGGTCTATGGCGTATATTTTTGCAATGGTATCTGCAATTTTTTCCTTAATCTGTGTATCCAATGCGGCATCTCTTTCTTTAATATATCCGCTAACCGATTCACCACGATTATTCGCATCGGCTCCTCCCAGATAGGCATTTTCTATACTGACAATATTTCCTGCGAAATCCACTTGTGAATTATAGCTAAAAGGCGATTCGATATAGCTCTCGTCTTCTCCGGTATGGGGTTTCCCTATTTTCATTGATCCCACCTCATCTGCAATGGTAATGCATCCGTCAAGAATGGCTGTGCAAGCCCCCAGCGCTGTTTTGTATGTTGCGTTAGGTGTTTCTTTCATCACTTTGGCATACTCGGTTGCAGCCTCTTCGCCCAATTGTTCGTAATTGAAAGCCCTTTTGGCGTAGTTCAATTTTTCGCTGCTGATACTGGTTTCTCCAAGCCATCCTACTTCAATCAAACAACATTGATTGCGCAAGTCGCCGGCAACAGCTACCGCATATATTAATTCAAGCTCTGTAATCTCGCTTGCGTTTCTTACATTTCCATTTCTGAAAATAATGTATTCTATACTATGAAAACCAAGTAATCCGTCTTCATTCTCTGTACTTGAAACCTTTATATCTCCATCTTCAGCGGCATACGAGCGGACTAACGTTTCATTTGCCATAAGACTATTAAAAGCGTCTACCGCCATAGGCCACGTGTCAATATGAGGGTCAATACCTAACTGGTCAACGGGGCCAAATAAAAAAGCTTCGCTCTTTTCCCAGTAATCGCGGGCTTTTATCCAGTCATCTGCTGCTTTTTGTACATTCGCGTTTGTTTTGTCTGCTTTTAATGCAACGATTGAAGCATACAAATCCAGCGAAGCTTCCGACAGGTTCGCGTACGTCGAAAGAACAGTTTTATCTACATATTGTTTGGTAATGGCTTTATACTCTTCATCTTTTGCGCTATCGTCAATATCAGGATTCTCTTCGCAAGCGGTCATGCCGCAAACTAAAGCTAATGCAGCTAATGCCGTAAAAGAAAGTTTAAAAATTTTTTTCATAACGTGTAGTGTTAATTATTTAATGAATTATGATTGGTTTATAATAAAATGTTCGATACTTAATTAAAAAATCCGGCATACGCAATACCTATTGAAAGACTGTTTTCGTTGTTGTATTGGCTTTTCAGGATTCCTGCCGAATATTCCGCTTTGAGGACAATGTCCTTAATAGGGAAATAATTGATGCCTCCCACAATCTTCTGACGCTGGCACCATTCAGTTTTCTGAATACTTTCATCTGTTTTAAACATGGAATCGTAATATTCATAACGGCCGAACAGATAAAGCTTTTGTTGCTTTTGGGTGAATGGTTTTATGTGTGAGAATATATCGTATCCGGCTTCAATTCCTGTGCACAAAGCATCGGAAGCGACATTGGTACGTGGTGAAGGAGAATATTTGGAGAGCGTTTTGTTGTATTCGGAAATAATTTTGGAGTCGCCCAAATGCCCGTAATCGAAATATCCGCGCGCAATAATATTATACCCTTTATATTCGAAATCAAACGAACCGATTGTAACGGCGCCTTTCACTTTTTTATACTTCTCCGCCTGACTGGGTAAAATACTGTTGGAAAAGCTGTGCCCGTAATACCCGCTGACTCCGAGGCGCAAACCGGGGATAGAATAGTTATCGATACGAAGAGTGCCTGCATACGTATTGGCTACTTTAAATTCATAGGGTGAAGCAGAACCTGCCTGTATCCAATTCTTCCGGCTAAAAAACTCGGAATCGAGCCCGGGCAGGAATAGGGCTTCGTAGCGCCAGTCTTTTCCGAGAAAACCCCATACACTCACGCCTGTTTCATGCCATGTGCAAGGCAGAATGGTGTTTTCGCCTTCGGGACGATACACGGTAAAGAACTGTGTGGGCAGGTGATTGCCATTGGTCAGTCCTACGGGAACAATAATATGGCCAAAACGGAGATTGAGCGCTTTATTGAATGTTTTTTCAATCCAGAATTGTTCTATCGCTACTTCGCCGCCACGTTCCACTTCGGTTTCATATTCCCCTGCCTCTTCGGCTTCCAATTCTACCGCAGCTTCCACACCGCCGTGTTCAAATTCAATTTCAGAATTCATTCGCCATCCGTTTCCAAACTCGTAACCGATAAAAATAACCATGTGAGGAATATCAAAACGCCCGTGATAGCCACTGTTCTTATATTTCTCCGCCTGCGAATAACGATTGAAATTATCACTGAAAAAATTGCGCGTCATAGCTACTTCACCGTAACCACCCAATTGCAAGCGCGAGGTTTTGAATGAATTGGCAATGTATGAATCCGCACGTGTGTCTTTATTGTGCTCTGTTATCAGGGGATTTTTATCTTCGGTAGTGCCAGTGTCCTGCGCATAAACTGCCAGGCACACATTGGCAGAAATAAGGAAACAGAATAATAATTTAACGGTGTTTTTTTTCATTACGATGTATTTAATTGTCTTCTAAATAAAAAAATCAGTACGATCAATCAGAAAGTATTACGAAACTGAAAATACAGTCTGCAATACTATCTTTTGATAAAAAAAACTATACGTTGATTTGTTTTATTTATAATGCAAAAGTATCCCTCTTGAAAACGCCACGCAATACCTAAAAGTAATTATTTTTATTAAAAAAAATACCTGAAAATAGGTAGGCAATGCGGATGTAATCATAGTGTAAAAAACAGGAGATATTTAATCCAATACTACCCGTTCGGGGCATTGTCTCTTCTGGTCTATCTTCTCCCCGAAATTATCTTCCTTCAGATTCCACTTCGCAATGGACACACTCATACTTTTGCTTTTGTATCCTGTAAGCATCAAGACATCTTTTTTACCAATAAGATGGATTAATCAGCAAGGCAGGACATTTGATTCTTTACTTTTATTAAACCAAACTACAGTGAGGCACCATGGGAGAGCTAGTGGACACCTTGCCTTTACTAACGGTTGGTTGCGACCTACCCCCGTAGTGGACTTGCACCACCAAGTTATTAATCATGCATGGCACACT
>AGTN01558500.1_pt1 | contig 28916 bp, 26 predicted proteins | sample 314218 | NCBI WGS metagenome assembly AGTN01 (sample SAMN02954264, study PRJNA73603) | bioreactor metagenome | biome: terrestrial; feature: non-aerated bioreactor; material: poplar woody material; isolation source: poplar biomass | place: USA | collected 2006-12 | reverse complement strand
CCACGATGCGGCCCAGGTACATCACCGCAATGCGGTGGGAGATGTAACGCGTGGTCGCGATATCGTGGCTGATAAACACCATCGTCGTCCTGTAAGCGCGGTTGAGCTCCAGCAGCATGTTGATGATATCGGCGCGGACCGATACATCCAGCATGGAAACCGGCTCGTCCGCGACCAGAAAGCGGGGACTGAGCAGCATGGAGCGCATGATGGAGATGCGCTGCAGCTGTCCGCCGGACAGCTCGTAGGGGTACCGCTTCAAATAGTCCATGGCGGGGAACAGCCCCGCCCTTTCCAGCGCCCTGACGCATATGGAAAGCTGCTCGCCCGCCGAAGCGCCGATGCCGTGCAGCTGCAGGGCGCGCATCATGATCCGCTCCACCGTATAGCCGGGCGAGAACGTGTCGAACGGATTCTGGAAAACGATCTGCGCCGTGCGCCTGAAGCGCAGCGCGTCGGATTTTAGCATCTGCCGCACGTTTTCCCCTCCCAGCCAGATCTCTCCGGCGTCGGGCCGCTCGAGCTCCACCAGCAGGCGGCCCAGCGTGGATTTCCCGCATCCGCTCTCTCCAATCACGCCGAGTATCTCGCCTTCGTCCATCGACAGCGAAACACCGTTCACCGCGCGCACCGTCTGCTTTTGCGCCCTCCCGAACAACCCTTTGCGCGGAGCGCTGCGCACGTACCGCTTGGTTAACCCGTCGATTTTCAGGAATGTGGATGCTTTTGTGTCGCTCATATGCCCTCACCTCCGTACAGATGGCAGGAAACCTTCCGTCCGTCCGGCAGCTGCCGGAGCGCCGGACGCTCCGTGCGGCAGCGGCCCGAAGCTTTATCGCAGCGCGCGGCGAATATGCAGCCCCCGCAGCGCAGCTTGAGATCGGGCAGCGCGCCCGGAATGCCCGAAAGCGCCTGCCGCTCCCCGGTGAGCGCGGGGAAGGAACGCACCAGCCCCTGCGTATAGGGATGCGCGGGCTCATGCAGCACCGCCGCCACATCGCCCTCCTCCATCAGCCGTCCCGCGTACAGCACCGCCACGCGCCTGCAGGTGGTGGCGACGACCGAGATATCGTGGGTGATCATCAGGCGCGTCACGTCCATCGTTTCCTCCATGCGGATGATCTCGCTGAGGATCTGCGTCTGCGTCACCACGTCCAGCGCGGTGGTCGACTCGTCCAGGATCAGCAGCGGCGGCTCGTGCAGCAGGCTTAAGGCGATGGAAACGCGCTGAAGCATGCCGCCGGAAAGCTCGTGCGGATACATGCGGTAAACGCGCGCGGGCAGACTGACCAGCGAAAACAGCGACTCCACCTTTGCGCGTATCTGCGCGCGCGAAGCCCCCGGCTCGTGAATGCGATAGATATCCTCCACCTGGCTGCCGATCCGGTGCACGGGGCTGAGGCCGTTCATGGATTTCTGGAAAACCACGGAAAGCTGCTTCCAGCGTATCTGCCGCAGGCGCGCCTCCGAAGCGGCCAGCAGATCCTCGCCCAGCAATTTTACGCTGCCGCTCACGGCGGCGACACGAGGGGGAAGCAGCCGCAGCACGGCCAGCGCAAGCGTGGATTTGCCCGAACCCGATTCTCCCACGATGCCCAGCGACTGTCCCCGGCTGACGTGGATGGACACGTCGTCAAGCGCAAGCACGGGCCGGTCCCCGGTCGCATAGGTCACCGTCATATTTTTAATCTCCAGCAGTTCCATGGCGCCTCCTAAGCTTTGGACGAAGACTTCGGGCTGATCAGTGCGTTGGCTCCGTCGCCGATGAGATAGAACAGCAGCACGATCAGCAGCACCGCAAGCCCGGAGAAGGTGGATACCCACCACCCGGATATCAGATAGCCGCGCCCCTGGTTGATCATCTGTCCCCAGCTGATGATATTGGGATCGCCCAGACCCAGGAAGCTGAGGCTCGCCTCGGTCAGTATGGCGCCGCCCACCCCCATGGTCGTGTTGGCGATCACCGGGAATATGCCGTTGGGAATGATATAGCGGAATACGATCTGCGGCCTGCTCTCGCCGATCGCGGCGGCCGCCCTGACAAACGTACGCTCCCGCAGCGACATGGCCTGCGCCCGCATCAGGCGGGCGTTGCTGGGCCAGCTCGTCAGGCCGATGACGACCATCACATTCAGCAGGCTGCTTCCAAAAAGCGCGATGATGATCAGAACGAGAAAGAACGTGGGAACCATCATGAAGATGTTGATGCTCTCGGACACGATGAGGTCGAAGCGGCCGCCCAGGTAACCCGAAAAGCCTCCCGCCAGCACGCCGATGACCGCCGAGATCATGGCTGCGACGATGCCCACCAACAGCGAGGTGCGCGCGCCATACAGTATCATGCTGTATACATCCCGCCCCAGTCCGTCCGTCCCCAGCCAGTGCGCGGACGAGGGCGGCTGCAGCAGGTCGTCTCCCAGCGCATAAGGGTCGTGCGTGGACAACAGCCCGGCGAGCGCGGCCACGGCAAACACGATGAGCAGCAGCAAAAGCCCCGCGCTCAACCGGACGTTTCCCCGCAAGGCTCTTTTGATTTTCTTCAGGCGTCTCAAATGCTTGCTTTCCATAGTTCCTCCGAGTTGCTTAATACCGAATGCGCGGATCCAATACGACATATACCAGATCCAAAAGCAGCATCACGACTGCCACAGCCACGGACAGCATGATATAGATTCCCATGAGCAGGGGGTAATCGCGGCTCATGATGGCGTCCAGCATCAGCCGGCCGATGCCGGGCCACGCGAATACGATCTCGATGAGCGCCTCGCCCGTCACGATATACGCCAGGTGGATGCCGAATATGGTGACCGTGGGCAAAATCGCGTTTCTGAATACGTAGCGGTTAAAGATGCGCCGTTCGCTCATGCCCGCCGCGCGAAAGGTGGTGACGAATTCTTCCGTTTCCACCTGCGTCACGGAGGAGCGGAAGATGCGCATGTACACCGGTATCTGGATGAGCGTGAGCGTACCGACGGGCAATATCATATGGCGCGCCACATCCAGCACGTGCGCGACGCCCGTATAGCTCTGCCGCATATCCTCCATTCCGGAGGTGGGCAGCAGCTTCAGCCAGGAGGAGAATATCAGGATGGCCATCAGGCCCAGCCAGAACGAGGGCATGGCGTAAAAAAACTGGGATACGGAGGAAACAAGCCTGTCGAGCCAGGAACCGCTGTGGCGCGACGCCAGCAGCCCGAGCAGCGTGCCGAGCACCAGCGCCAATATGGCGCTGGTCAGCGCCAGCAGCAGGGAAGCGCCCATGCGTTCCATGATCACTCCGATGACCGGCCGGTTGTAAGTGATGGAGGTGCCGAGGTCTCCGCGAAGCAGGTTTTTCAGGTAGCTCCCAAACTGCACATGCAGCGGCTGATCGAGCCCGTACTTCTCCTGCAGCGCTTCAATCATTTCAGGCGAGGGGTTATCGGTCCCCGCAATGATGCGTACAGGATCGCCCGGCGCCAGATGAATGAGCAGAAAATTGAGCACCAGCACGATGAGCACTGCCAGAAACCCCGTCAGCAGCCTGCGTCCCATATATCGCGTCATTTACGTTGATTCCTTTCTCTATTATGATAACCAGGCTTCTATGGTAACGGGCTGCCCCGCCTATATCATTGTATTCATATATAATTAATATATTATTTTATTATATTGTAGAGATGTATACAGGCCTTGTCAACAGGTTCTTTTTTTTTGGTGTTGAATATTATGGAAACATGCGGATGATTCCGGCAAACCTCATTTAATCAGCGGTTCCCTAACAGAGAACGCATTCCAAGACTCTGCAGGGCAATCCCCTGTGCGCCGTTTTGCTTTTAAGCCTATAAACGGATGCGATCGTTCACTGAACTTGTTGACAAATCAAGCAAATGGCATTACAATAATAACTAAATTATTGATAATTGGATTATCAATAGAGGAGGCTTAAATGGCTGTACCGGATCATACCATTGACCCGAGAATCATTGAGAGTGCAAAAAAGGAGTTTTTGCTTCACGGTTTTGCAGAAGCTTCATTGACGGTTATTTGCGAAAACGCCGGGGTGACCACAGGCGCGCTGTACAACCGCTTCAAGGGCAAAGAGGATTTGTTTTCCGCAGTGGTAGCCGATACGCTTGCCGATCTGGACGATTATGCGATTGAAAAATCAAGCATCAGCCCTCAAACTCTGTCTGACAATGAGCTTGTAGCGATATGGGAAATGGACGAGAAGGCAATGATGTGGTGGTTTCAATTTCTTTATGAACGCCACGATGGTTTTGTTTTACTTTTAAAGCGTTCGGAAGGTACGGTTTATTCCGATTTCAGACACGATTGGGTGGAAAAGGCGACGAGTCAGGCCTATCTCTTTTTCGAGGAAGCATATAAAAGAAATCTCGCGAAAACGGCCATTTCAAAGGAAGAGCTTCACATCCTGCAGTCTGCTTATTGGGAAACAATTTACGAGCCTGTTATTCACGGCTTTCCATGGAAACAGATTGAGGATCATTGTAGACGGGTATGCAGGCTATTCAATTGGAAAGAAGCTTTGCATTTACAGGCTCCTGATATTCGCTCTCAGTAAGAGCAGCAATATTTTTTTAGCAACGAGGTTAGTCATATCTAACTATTTTGGGAGGGATGGAATTTTGTTTAAAAAAGTGCTGGAATACGCCGGTGAATACCGCAGGCTCACATACGGCGCGATCGTGACCATGCTGATCGGCATCGTTTTGAACGTGCTGCCGTTTTTGTTTGTTTATCAGCTGATTCGGCCGCTTCTGATGCACGAAACGCTTTCGGCGCCCGATATGATATGGCGCGTTGCCGCAATAGCGGTGTGCGGCGTGCTGTATGCTGTTTTTTATATCTGGGGGCTTTCTCTTTCGCATGAATCCGCTTTTCATACGCTTAAAAATCTGAGAATTTCATTGCAGGGCAAAATGGAAAAGCTCCCGCTGGGTACGATTCAGGAACAGGGCGTCGGCGCTGTCAAGAAGATGTTCATCGACGATATAGAGAGCATGGAGCTGATGCTTGCTCATGCGCTTCCGGAAGGTTTAACCAATTTTGCGGTTCCTGCGATCGTTTTCATCGCCATGTTTTTTGTTGACTGGAAGCTTGCTCTGCTTTCCCTTTGTTCTTTGCCTCTGGGCCTTTTTGCAATGGGGGGGATGTACAAAGCGGGCAAAAGTAAAATGGACGAATATTATTCGGCGGCCCAGAAGATGAACAATACGATTGTCGAGTATATCAACGGCATGGAGGTTGTCAAGGTTTTCAACCGGGACGGCGAATCCTATAAGCGCTTTGAAAGGGACGTTAAAAGCTACCGTGATTTCACGCTTGCATGGTATAAGATATGCTGGCCCTGGATGGCGCTGTATAACAGCATACTGCCCTGCGTGGCGCTTTTCACGCTGCCGACAGGCGCATATTTTGTACTCATGGGTTATTCGACGCTGCCCGGTTTGGCGCTTGTGCTGTGCATGTCGTTCGCAGTCGGAGCGCCGCTTTTGCGCGGGCTGAGTTTTATGGGGTTAATGCCCCAAATCAACTATAAAATGGGAAATCTCGAACAGATGATGAATGCTCCGGCGCTTGTGCAGACGGACGCGCCGTTTAAAGGTACCGGCCACAGTGTTTCGTTTGAAAACGTACGTTTTGCTTACAAAGAGGACGAGGTGATTCACGGTATTTCCCTGCATATTCCGGAAGGAACCCTGACCGCCCTGGTAGGCGAATCCGGAAGCGGAAAATCCACATTGGCGAAGCTGCTGGTCCATTATTACGACGTCACGGGAGGAAGCGTTAAAATCGGCGGTCAGGACGTTCGGGAAATGAGCGTTGAAGCACTCAACAACGAAATATCCTATGTGGCGCAGGAGCAGTTTTTGTTCAACATCAGCCTGTTGGAAAATATGCGTTTGGGAAAACCGGATGCAACCGACGAGGAAGTCATGATGGCTGCCGAAAAGGCGCAATGCGGCGAATTTTTGGCGCGGCTTGAAAAAGGGATTCACACGATGGCGGGAGACGGAGGAAAGCAGCTTTCCGGAGGCGAGCGGCAGAGGATTTCACTGGCGCGCGCAATTTTAAAGAATGCGCCTGTCGTTGTGCTGGACGAAGCCACAGCCTTTATGGATCCGGAAAACGAAGAGAAAATGAATGAGGCGATTGCGGAAGTGATCAAAGGAAAGACCGTGATCGTCATTGCGCACAGGCTTCCTTCCATAACAGACGCCGATATGATCTGCGTCTTAAGCAACGGGTTGCTTGCAGCGGCGGGCACGCATGAGGAACTGCTGAAAAGCTGCGAAGAATATCAAAAGCTTTGGGCGGCGGCGCAGGAAAGCGCGCAATGGAAGGTCGGCGCGGCGAAAGGAGAAAACAACGGATGATTGCTTTAATGAAACGCATTCTCTCGGTTTCGGGAAAATATAAAGGAAGGATACAGCTTGCGTTTGTATTCTCGTTTTTGAAGTCGTTCCTGTCAAAGGCGCCGATCATCATAGGCTTTTTAACGCTTACCGCTTTTTATGACGGGAAAATGACCGCGCAGGATTGTTTGTGGGCAGGCGCGGCATTGATTGCCTGCCTTCTTCTTCAGATCGTGTTTCACCATATTTCAGACAGGCTTCAGTCGGCGGCGGGATATATGGTCTTTTCCGACATGCGCATGAAGCTCGGCGCTCATCTGCGGAAAATGCCTATGGGTTATTTCACCGAAGGAAATATCGGCAAGATCAGCTCGGTGCTGTCTATCGATATGGTATTTATCGAGGAAAACTGCATGATGACGCTTGCGGATATGATGAGCTACATACTTTCCCAGGCGATCATGATTATATTTCTTCTGTTTTTCAATGTATGGATAGGGCTTGCGGCCGTCGCTGTTTTGCCTGTTGTTTTGTGGATTGCAGGGGGAATGAAAAAAGAAAGCCTTGCGGATTCCGTCATACGTCAGGAGCAGAGTGAAAGCCTGACGGAAGCGGTATTGGATTTCACCGAAGGCATCGGCATCATCAAAACCTATAACCTGCTGGGCGAAAAATCCAGGGAACTGACGGATAATTTTATCGGAAGCTGCGATACGAGCATTCGCTTTGAGAAAAACTATTCGCCGTTTCAACGCGGTTTGAATATGATTTATGGCGTGGGCTGCGCCGCCATCGCCGCCATCGCCATGGTTTTAAACAGCGCTCGGCTTCTCGATGTCACCTATCTTGTGGGAATCATGCTGTTTGTTCTTGAGCTTTTCGGACCGCTCAAAGCGCTGTACGGACAGGCGGCCCGCCTGACTGTTATGAACAGCTGTATGGATCGAATCGAAGCGGTGTTTGCCGAAGAGGAGCTTGTGGACAACGGAACGCAAACCATACCGGAAAGCGGCACGGCGCCCGAGATCGAATTTCGAAACGTAAGCTTTTCATATGGTGAGAAGGAGGTTTTGCGCAACGTATCTTTTACCGTTGAAAAAAACCGGACGATTGCGCTTGTCGGCCCTTCCGGCGGCGGGAAATCGACGATTGCAAGTTTGCTTGCGCGTTTCTGGGATATTGGCGGCGGACAGGTGCTTATTCGGGGCCGGGATGTGCGTGATGTAAACTTAAGCGACCTGATGGACCACATCAGCATGGTATTCCAACGGGTTTACCTGTTCCAGGACAGCATATACAACAATATCATTATGGGGCGGCCCGACGCCGGCCGGGAAGAAGTCATGGAAGCGGCAAAAAAAGCGCGCTGCTATGATTTTATCATGGCGCTGCCCAGCGGCTTCGACACCATCATCGGAGAAGGCGGCGAGACGCTTTCCGGCGGTGAAAAGCAGCGGATCTCCATTGCGCGCTGCATTTTGAAGGACGCTCCCATTGTCATTCTGGATGAAGCCACGGCAAGCGTGGACGCGGATAACGAAAGGTATATTCAGGAAGCCATCAGCGAACTCTGCAACGGGAAGACCCTGCTCGTCATCGCGCACAGGCTGAACACGATCAAAAACGCGGACAAAATCCTGATCGTTGCAAACGGTGAAATCGCGCAGGCGGGAACGCACGACGAGTTGATGCGAGAGGACGGCATTTACCGCAGCTTTGTCACGGTTCGCAATAACAGCAGGGGCTGGAGCAGACGATCTTTTTGACATTGTGTTAGCAATAACTAACGCGAGATGGAGAATTATGCCGAAGATTCCTTTCGATTCAGGAACAAAATAAAGGGCTGCATAAGAATCTGCGAAAGGAAAATGATTGAGAACCATTTATATTAAATAAAAGGAGGAATTATTATGCAGGAACAAAAAAGAACCGGCAACCGATGGACGTCGAAAAAGATTCTCGGCATGCTGCTGGCGATGGTCATGGCGGTTTCATTATTTACAGGCTGCGCCGGCACCACGACAGGGGAGGGCGGAACTCTTGAACAAACCGGCTATTCCGCAAATACCTTCGCGGGCGGAGATGGGGGTGAGGAATCCCCTTATCAGATTGAAACGGCGGCACAGCTTGACGCGGTGCGCAATTATTTGGACCAGCATTTTATACTGACGGCGGATATCAGCCTGGAGAGCTACGACAACTGGGAGCCCATCGGCGTCTTTGAACGTTTGTCGGACGCCCCGGAGGACGAGGAGACGCCGAAACCGGAGCTGGCCTTTACCGGCACCTTTGACGGCGACGGCCACACCATCTCCAACCTGACCATCGATCAGCCGGAAGGCGTGGGGGTGGGCTTGTTCGGGTGCGTTGTCGGCACAGCGGAAAATCCCGGTTCCATATCCGATCTGACGGTGCAAAATGTGGATGTGACCGGACACTTGATGGTCGGGGGCGTGGTTGGGTTGCAAGCTGAGGACTGCATCGTGGAAAACGTAAATTTGACTGGTAATAATAACGTCCGGGGCTCTATGATGACAGGCGGCATTACAGGCGGCGGCTTGCACGATATGATAAATTGCCATGCTGCGGCGAATATCATAGTCCTGGGTGATGGCGGTGCAGCCGCGGGGGTTTTAGGAGGTGGTCTGGAAGGCTCACTGATCAACTGCACGGCAACAGGCACAGTGACAGCGGAAGGAAATAATTGTTTTGCACTGGGTGGTCTGGCCGGATGCGCCGGCTATGTACAGGCAGGAGAGGTTACAAACTGCCATGCCAAAGGGGTAACGATCACAGCTTTGGGTGAAAACAATACTATGATCGGCGGGCTTTTGGGCTATACGGGAACCTATGACTGGATACCCGGTTGGGAGGCCCCCACGCCGATAACGGGGTGCTCGGCGGATGCTGCCATCACGGTATCGGACAGCACGATCCATGTCGGCGGTCTGGTCGGCGGGAGTTTCTCTCATGCGGATTATGCGGAGGTAATTCCGATACCTTCCCGTTATGCAATCAGCGATTGCGACACTTCGGGCAGCATCACCGGCGGCTCAGATGCCATAGGCAGCATCGCGGGCTATGCCTACAATTCCACGGTGACAAGCTGCACCAGCACTATGGCCATCAACGGCGTACCCGGCGGCATACCCCAGGTGGGAAAAGAAGAGACAGAAATGTCGGAGGAACCCGATAAGGTTGATTCCATAGCTTAAACGGGAAACAGCGGATGAACCTGTCAAGGAAAAGTAGAGAAGAAAAAAGCAATTAAGAGAAGCCCTGTTCAATCTGCGGCAGGGCAGATATTTCATGGCTTGGCTATATGATCAGTTCCGTCTATCCAGTAAATAAAGCGAGCGGGGTTGGCACTCCGTGGATCCCGTGAGGCTCTATCATCCCAAACCCCAGTGAGATACCCCGCCTCCCAGCGAGCCGCGCCATGCGGAAGTATCGTTCACTTTTCCCCTGCGTGTCATGGCGATATATTGATTCTCATCAATATTTCCAATATCTGTTTGTACAGTATTTATTTGGACTGAACTCACTTATTATATACTCTTATATACTCTTATATACCCGCATTTTCAAAGCGCAGCATAATACCGGATCAATTCCTCCAATTCGCTGTTATTTTTTTGTTTCAACAAATTTAAAGCCGGACTTTCAAGCTTGTCTGCCCTCTCGTAAAGGCAATCCAGAAATACTTCTTCTCCTTTTCCCCTTTGGCGAAGCCCTTTCGCGGCGATGTCCAAAATCTCGTTTAATAACACCTTCAATTTCGCTCTGTCCACAAAGGCGGGCAAATGCTTCATGAGCAAAAGTTTCCTGAGTTCCAACGAAGAATATCCATGACGATAAATTACCGTGTCCTTTTCAAGAAGCCCGTCCAGTTCATCAACACAATATGACAATCCCAAATTGAAGACGGCAACGCACATCGCGTCACTAATCGGCTGGCAGCATGCGCTTCGGTATTCGAACGTACCACGGTATGTCAGGTCAATAAACTTAAACGTGCGCAAATATTGGATATCATTGATATTTGGTTTGATCTTGATTGGGTGATAATCCCCATCTTCAAAATATTCGCCTTCAATCTCTGATGCTGTCATATATTCTATGATCCCCATTGGCCTGAAATTGATATATTTCCCCTCCTGCTCCGTACAGTATATACTTGTCGTCGTAATATATTCCAGTAAATCATCCACCGTTTCAATCTCACAGCCATACATGCCTATGTTATGGGGATTAAACCCCTGCATCCCGTTTTCCCAAAGCATATCCCGTGCGCATAAAAGCTCTTCATTCTCGCCCAACAGTACGGAGTTTGAAAACAGAACGGCCTTAATCGGTTCCAGTCTCGTGAATGCCCGAATGGTTTTGACAATATCGACATAGTTGATATCCAACTGCACTTGAGACGCGCTTGCATACGTTCCGAACTGCGGATAATCATGAAAATACATGGGCAGTTTATAATCTTTATACGAAAAAAGATGGTGATATAGCATTCTGTAGCGTCCGTTTGGAATGGGTACGTTGTTATTATATCTACGGTATGGATTAATCCCCATTCCTGTCAATGTATAATTATGCCGGGACAGCTCCTTTTGTATAAACGAATAATACTTTTTAAACCGGCCCCAAATTTCAAAAATATTATCCTCTTTTCCAAAAGCCAGTTCCAAGTTGTTGTATGAGCAATCGTAGGTAAATATGTCTTTGGTGATGCTGTCCGAAAGCGCATAGACGTTGCCTTCATCATCCTTACCGGCTACGTCAAATTTAAAATGCTTTTTAAACGTCTCCGTCAGATCGTGGATGACAGAAAAATTGACAGCTTCCTTGTTTAGATTCAAGACAGGCATCTCAATTTCGACTCCGACGTATTGGTCCCTCTTGCGCTTCGTCGGAGCAATATACCTTTGATAAAGCAACTCTTTTACCGTGTCATTACCAATGTTCTCCGCCATATTGAACACCTTCCGTTACTGAATGCAATTATAATCCGGAATATATCTGATACAACATTTTTGTATCCTCATCGTTTTCGGTGTACACATTGCCGTGAGAACTTCCTGCATAGATTTTTTCTCCTTGACGGTATGCCAATAGCTGCGTAGAGGGAACCGGTTCCCAGCATCCTTCCTGCAGCGGCACCGTTGAAAAAATTACCTTGGATTCATATTGGCAAAAATACAATGAGTCATTATAATTCGTATGTACATACATCAGTTCGCCATCATACAGAATCAAATTCAGCTTGTTCCCCTTCGACATCGTACAGACCATACTATTTACGATATCAGAGCGCTCTGCCGCATCCAATGTGGCACCTTTATTGGATGCAGCCTCATCCAACGTATCAACCAGATGCATCAGGATGCGTTCGCTGTCTGTCTCACCTTCCTGACTGTAAATATACCGTTTCAACGGCTCATAGTCGAAGATTGTCCCATTGTGTATCAGCGTCCATGTTCTTCCGCTCCTGCCGCTCTTCGAGAAGGGATGACAGTTTTCGTATTCGATATTGCCGATTGTGGCATACCGTATATGCGCAAGCACAATCTGCGAAACCAACTTACCCTTCAACCGTTCGTGCAGATAGGTGCTCTTGTTGGCGTTAGCCGGTTCCTTTTCAATGCTGATATGGTCGCCCTCTTTATATGCCATTCCCCATCCGTGAGGATGTTTTGTACCATGACTATAAAATTCCTTCAGCATATTGTTGCACGGCATTGGTTCCGCCGAACAAACGCCTAGCAGTTCGCACATTTCAACCCTTTATCTCTCCCGGAACCATGCTTGACCAGTCATTTTATCACCGGATTACCGCATTACACGATTCCCCGTATAAACATCAATCAAGTAAGTCCATCTCTTTTATATACTATGTTTATATGTTTAATATAGTATAGAAGTATCATCATGTCAATAATACATATTCTATATCGCCTCCCCGTTTGAGGTGACCTTTCCCTGTTCCGCTGCCAGTAAGAAATCTCCCCATTTTGCCGCCCATTCCCTCAGTTCCGTGATTTCCATGGGCACAGGCGTCTTTGACTCCGTGTGCGCCGCGATTTTGGCCGCCAGCGAACGGTATATACCCGCTTGGGCGGAATCCGGTGCAGCTTCAATCGTCGTTTTACCCTGCAGCTCACTCTGTGTCACCGTTACGGAACGGGGAATATACGCCATAATCTGCGTATGCGTCCTTTCTGCGAAATCGTCAATGATTTCCCTGGAATACGGCGTCCCGATGGAATTTGCGATGATGCCGCCCAGCAGCGCTCCTCCCGAATCAGAATACTTCTGAATACCCTTGAACAGGTTGTTAGACGCATAGACGGACATGAAATCGGAAGAGGATATCGTGAACACATGCTCCGCGATCCCCTCCCTTATCGGTACGGCAAACCCGCCGCAAACAACGTCGCCCAGCACGTCGTAAATTACCACATCCAGTTCCAGCTCCTCGAATATCCGCTGCTGCTTGAACAGCTCCACTGCGGTAATGATTCCTCGGCCTGCGCAGCCCACACCCGGGGCGGGCCCGCCCGCCTCCACACAATAGATGCCGTTAAATCCTTCGAATATGACGTCGTGCGCCTTGACCACGCTTTTTTCTCTCAGCGTATCCAGCACAGTAGGGATATACCTGCCTTTTCTCAGTGTATTGGTCGAATCGCTTTTTGGGTCACAGCCAAACTGCATGACCTTGAGCCCTTGCTCCGATAATGCTGCGCTCAAATTTGACGTGGTCGTAGATTTTCCGATCCCGCCCTTTCCGTAGATTGCGATTTGCTTTAACTTGCCAGCCACTTTTATTCTCCTCTATCGATAGATTTTTTGCCTTTAAGGCTGTATTGGATGATCTTATCCAGCGCTTGCTTTACGGGTATCTCCACTTCAAATAACGTGACGCCGCCCAACAGCAGCTGCCTTCGCACATATTCGCCTGCGCGGGCAGACAACACATACCTGCAGTCGTTTACCAGGCGAAACTTCTCGGCGATCGCCGCCTCGTCATGACCGGTTTCAGTGGAAGCACTAACGTTTCTTGTTTCAATATGCTTGCATCCACCGTCTTCCGCTGCCTCAAAAATAAAGAATCGTGTCGTTTTACCGAAGTGTTCATCGATATGAACACCGTCCGAAGATGAAACCGCCACCCGGTAGACGGCCTTGCCATCCTTATTTTTAAAAGCGTCTGCCATAAACAGCCTCCGATGCGTTCAACCATGTGAAAACGTCTCTTCAAACGCAAAACGCTCCGCATAAATCCTATCCGCAAAATCGTTCTGCCCCGGGATACCCACCGCATCCGCCCGGCAGTGCCTGCAATGCCGGAATACCTCAATATACTTTTCCGCCTGCTCGCGGGCGGCGATCAAATCCATGCATGTGGGCTCCGCGCAATTCTCCAGTTTGTGTTGCGGTATCAGCGGGATGATATTATACAGGCTTGCGCCCGCTTCGCTCACCTCCCGCGCAATATGCGCGATATGCGCTGAGTTGATTTCGTTGATCAGCACGGTATTCACCTTGACGAGAATTCCCGCCTTCGCCATTTTCCGTATCCCCGCCAACTGATTACGGATCAACATCCGCGCCGCTTCCTCGCCCTCATAGCGGCCGTCGTGGTAGACCAGCCCCGCGTTGATTTTCGTCTGTATCTCAGGCTCCACCGCGTTTACCGTAACCGTCAGCGTATCCAGACCAAGCGCTATGAGCTCATCAGCGCGTTCGTCAAGCAGAAGCCCGTTTGTGCTCAGACATTTCAGCAGGTGTGGAAAACGTTTGCCAACTAATTTGAAAGTTTCAGCCGCTGCATCCGAAGCAAGCGGATCTCCGGGGCCTGCAATGCCGACAACCGAAATCTCCGGGCAGAATACCAGTGCCCTGCGTACATGTTCCACCGCCGCCTGCGGTGTTATGACCGTGGCTGCTACACCCGGACGGTTTTCCGTGCGGTTGATCTTCCTGCTGCAAAAAGCACATTCCAGATTGCACACAGGGCTGACCGGCAGATGGATTCTGCCCCGGTTCGTTTTTGCTCCAAAGCACGGATGCATCTCCTTCGCCCTATTTTTCACACCCATTCTCCGCCTTTCTTTTCTTCATCGCCCTGTCCGCAACCCGCAACGCCTCAGCCGCGTTTTTCGCGTATAGGTCGGCACCGATACCGACCGTAAACTCCGCGGACACCGGTTTGCCGCCGACCATGACCAGAAATCCGTTTCGCAACTCCTGCGTCTCAAGCTCCCGGACAACATCCGCCATCCGCCCCATCGTTGTGGTCAACAGCGCGGAAACCGCAATGATATCCGCTCTGTGCCGTACCGCGCTTTCAACAAACGCTTTCGGAGGTACGTCCCTTCCCAGATCGAGCACATCATATCCCGACGAACCCAGCATCAGCGCCACGATGTTCTTGCCGATGTCATGGGTATCCCCCTGTATGGTGCCGATTACGACGCGGCCCTTTGTTTTCTTTTCGGCTGCCGGAAGGTGCGGACTGAAAACGGACATCGCCGCGTCCATCGCATCCGCGCACATCAGCAGGTCGGGGATAAAGTATTTCTCCGCTTCATACAAGTCTCCGGCGCACCGCATGCCTGCGGCCAGCGACCGTTCGATCGCTTCAGATATGGACATACCCTGCGTCACCACTTCCGATGCCAGCTCCCGCGCCAGTACCGCGTCCATATCCACCACCGCCCCGCGCAGCGCCGCCAGCAGTGTTCTTTTACCGCCGGTTTGCCCGCTCCTCCCCGCTGCGTACCGCAATTACAGCACCTCAAGCAGATCAATATATGCTGATGTTTCCAGATGGATGCACCGATGCCCGACAAACCATACGCTATTATCCCGCGACAGCCGCAGCAGTTGATCCTCATACCGTCCGGGCGGACAGACCGCCTTTCGGGAAACCAGACAGCCCAGCCGCTCCAGTACCAGCGAGCTTCTGGGGCATATGTGCACAACGCCGCGCTCCAGCGAGTTCACCAGCATGCGCAGCAGCCTCGTCATATAAGCCGCTACAAATTCCATGTACCTGGCATTTCCAAGTACTTCCGGTAACGCGTAAGGATCGGCCAGAGATACGATATCCGCTCCGCTTGCCACAGCCGCTTTGATATACTCCCCAAGGCCTTCCGTGATCCTCTCCAGCGCGGACTTCACCTCAAAGGGTTCCGCGATCAGCCACCTCAACAGCAGCGGCGGCTCCGTAACCGCTGCCAGTACCGAATACGGGCTCTGTACGGCCAGCATGACGTGCCCGGCCGCCATACGGATGCAATCGATGACTCGCGCCACCGGCTCCTGCGTTTCCAGCCGCGGCAGATTTCGCAACTGATTCAGCGAGCCGCAGGAATAAGCCGTATAAACGCAGCCCGCGCCTTGCACGGCCTGCGCACCCAGCGCTTCCGCTTCGGCCGTAAACCCGACGGGCAACTGCAATATGCTGCCCCCCCGGATGTCCCGGATATTCTCAGCGGTGCGCAGCATCTCTTCCGGCGTATTCACCGCGCCCGGCGCGTTTCCCTCAATATGTCCGCCGCATACGCCTTGCGGTGTATGCGGGCTCACGCAGCCTGTCATTCCGGCCCCCCGCTTTCTAAAACCCCAGCGAGCCAACAAACAGCTTCTCAAACCCCTTGCTGTTTGCCAACTCCACCGTCTCGATCTTTTCCACCAGACCACGCATCTCGCTGCGCAGCCCCTCATTCAATAGAAACGCCTTCCCTCCGGATTTGGAGGTATTCCCCACGAACTCCACCTTGCCCGCAAACGGTTCGGGCAGCAGTCCGATATGAAGCAGGCTTTCCTCGCGCAGGTGGTATCCGAAGGAGCCTGCGATCAGCACGCGCTCCACTTCCTGCGCCTGGACTCCCCGGTTTAACAACAGCGCCTCAATGCCCGAACGGATCGCTCCCTTTGCGAGCTGAACCTGCCTGATATCCTGCTGCGTCAGGAAGACCTCGTCCGTGATTTGAAAGGCCAATTTCCCTTCTTTCTCAAACAGCCGGGATGCGAGCGCTTGCGGCGAGCGCCCCTTTGGGGCAAACCTGCCGTTTTTCCCGATCACACCGGCATGCACCAGCTCCCCGACGATATCCATAAGTCCGCTCCCGCAGATGCCCTTTGCGGGCGCGTCTCCGATCGTGTGCAGTTCGGCATCCCCGTTTTCGCCGATGCGATAATACTCGATTGCTCCCTGCCCGGCGCGCATGCCGCATTGGATATTCATACCCTCGAACGCAGGTCCCGCCGCCGTGGAGGTGGCGCAGAGCGCGCCCTCCGCGGCCAGCGCCATTTCTCCGTTGGTGCCGATATCGATGAAAAGCGTCGTCCGGCCCGTCTTATGCAGCTGCACCGCGAGTATACCCGACGTGATATCCGGCCCTACAAACGCCGATATCACCGGCGGGAGATAAACGCTGCCGAATCGGGAAATATTCAGCCCCTTCGCAGGCGCCCGGTTTCCTCCGGTGATCATGGGCGTATATGGATAGCGCCCCAGCGTTTTCGGGCTGACATTGCACGCCAGATGGATCATGGCCGTATTGCCGCTGAACACAACCTCATAGATATCCGCGCGGCAGATACCCGACTGCTCCGCTGCCGCGCCGATCATCCGTTCCATCTCATTTGTTACCTTCTCATACATCAGCAACAGCCCGGCTTCGTCTGAGGCCAGATGGATGCGCGTGAGCACATCCTGCGCGTGCAGGCTTTGCGGGTTCAGCGCTGATATGGTGGTGATTTCTCTGCCCGTCTGCAGGTCGACAAGCGCCGCTACCAGCGTTGTTGTGCCGATGTCCGCAACTACGCCGTAGCAGCGGCAAGACGTATCCCCTTCCTCCTCGCCCAGAGGTTCGCCGCCGCCATATACGACGGTTTTCTTTCCATCAAACCGTTTGGCGATATAAGGCGCAATCTTATATGAAAAGCTCTGCCCGTCCGACAGTATCTTCAGCGTCCGGTTGCTCTGCGCCGTGTCCTGTGAAAAAACACGCAGATTGCCGTATATTTTTGTCTGGCACGCCAGCACATAGCCCGCAGCCTCCTCCGCCGGTGAAAGCTGATGGCGGGAACTGCCTGCGTCCGTTGCGTATTGAAATTCATTTTCCACCCTCACGCGGCATTTGCCGCACGTTCCCATCGCGTTACACGGAGATTCGATCATCACGCCCGCCAACCGCGCAGCCTGCAAAAGGGTCGCTCCGCTTTTAACAAAAACCGTCTTGTTTTCGTTTACAAACAAAACCTCGGGCATCATCTTCCCTCCGTTACAGCTGTTGTAAACGCCCGGATGTTGGCCAGCGGCGTAGATGTACTGAGGCCGCACGCGGGAGAGATAATATCTATGCCGTCATTCAGCAGTTTTTCCGTAGCGTGCGATACCTTCTCCGGATTGCCGAATTCCAGAAGATAAGTGCTGAGGTTGCCCATGGTGGTGAGCACATGGTTCACCTGCTTCATTTTCTTCAGACTGACAAAGGCATCCACGCTGATGGCATCGCCGTGCAGCAGTGCCGCCTGCGGCATCACCGCTCGCATTTCGCCGCAGATATGGATGATGACCAAAACGCCCATGCCGTGCACCGCATCCGCTATGCGGTTGATATAGGGCACTGCGTATTCCTCGAACAGCAACGGCCCCAGTATCTCGCCTGTTGCGGTCGGGTCGGCTATTGATATGGCGGCAGCACCATTGTCGGCCATCAACCGCGCGTATTCGATCAGATGCCCGCTCACATAATCCACAAGACGGTGCGTCGCCTCCTTGTCCTTGCGCATCTGCCTTAAAAACGTCATCGGGTCTACAAGAGAAGCCGACGTGCTGAGCGGCCCTGTCAGGCTGCCAATCGCCGGAACATCGGTATGCTTTGTGGAGAGGATATGCAATGCCTGCAGCACCGCGCCGACGCGCGCATTCTTCTCCATCGTCCCCGCGGGAAAAAAACGCATCTCTCCCGCGGACGCAAAGCCTTCCTTTTTGATTTTTGGCTCGCACTGCAACGTTCCGTAATCTACGCTGCTGCCCAGCGCTTCGGCTTCCACCGTCATGCAGAACGGCACGCCAAAATTTTCAAAGCCCGTATGCCGGTAAACGTCAAAAGCCAGTTCGCTCATCAGTTGTTCCGAATGGTGCGCTTCGGGCAGCGTATGCCCGGTGCTGTTCATGATATCGACGACCGCCGCGTTCATCATCCCGCCCGGGCATATAACCGGCGGGCGATCCGTTTTTTTCTTGTTCAGCGTCCGCAAAAGCCGTTCTTTGGGCGAAACGCCGCTCATGAAGCGCCTCCCGTTTCTTCCGCGTTCAACAGCCGTTTGGCCAGTCTCACCGCTTCGTTCGCGTTTGCGCCATATCCGTCCGCGCCGATCTGATCGGCAAAGCGCTGGGATACCGGTCCGCCGCCAACCACGACCTTGTATTGGCTCCTTATCCCCTTTTCCTCCAGCAGCGCGACGACATCCCGCATTCGTTCCATGGTCGTGGTCATCAGAGACGAGAGCAGTATGGCCTGTGCGCCCTGCTCTATTGCGCTCTGAACGAAAACCTCCGGAGGTACATCCCTCCCCAGATCGATCACGTCAAAGCCCGCGCTGCCCAGCATCAGCCGCACGAGGTTTTTCCCGATATCGTGCGTATCGCCCTCCACCACGCCAATAACAATTCTACGTCTGCTGCCCGACTGCTGCGTCTTGATGTGCGGCGTCAATATCTCCAAACCGACGTTCATGGCATCGGCGCACATCAGCAGCTCCGGTACAAAATACTCTTCTTTTTCAAACAGCCGCCCGGCCTTTTCCATGCCCTTTGAAAGTCCCATCTCGATGGCTTTATACGCGTCCGCGCCAATCTCCACGATTGTTTGGCACATCTCGGCCACGCGGTCTTCGTCCATCTCCACCACCGCTTTGGCAAGGCTTTCGTGCAGAGTTCTGATATCTTCGCCCATATTCTTCAGCCTCCTGCCTATCGCTGCGTCGTGATCACGGAAAGCAGGTCTTCGATGAGCGAAAGGCTGCCCTCAAACCCCGCGTACCCGCGATTCAGCACCACTCGGTTGACAACGGGATAGGAGACCGTAAGATGCCCCGCACCGATGTCGTTGGCAAATTCTCTTTCCAGATGGCTCCCCACTACAAAGCCCGGCGAAAAGCCATCGTAATACCGGCTGTCACTCTGGCGGGGGATACGCTTCCAGAAATGCGCTTTAATCTCCGTCGGGTCAGTTTCGTAGGCGATACTTACCGGGTATTTCGATGTCAGATTGCTAACCGCATTATCAAACACATACCTTTCTTCCTCCGCAACCTCGTTCGTCACCACCATCAGCTCCGGCAGCCAGCCGAGGTCGTCCGCAAGGAACCGGGTAAGCGCAGGCGCATAGTTCGCGTCGCCCACCACCACGGCATACCGCTGCCAGTCCAGGTCGTTGAACGCGTCCGCCGCCCGCTCGACATACCGGAAGTACCGCACGGTCTCGCTTTGGATCACTCCCTCCACCCGGCTGTCCGGCAGGCCCAGCGCGACGCCCACGCGCCGCAGAAACTCAGCTGACGCCGTCGGCCCGATGGGAAACGGTGTGGATAAATACAAAGTCCCATGCCTGCGATCAAACGCCTTGGCCGCGTTGATACCGAAGAATTCGGAAACCACAATATTGAGCGCAGCATCTCCCGCTCCCCGGATGCCCTCAAGGGTGTCGTACTCCGTAAAAAACGAGTTGACGGTCAACCCCAACCCTTCAAGCAGGCTGCGCAGCATTATCAGGTTGCCGCGCCAGAAGGCGTCCTGTCCGGGAACGACGCCCCACAGGTTGACCTTTTCAGGATTGACTGTCGCCTTTTTTTCAATATAGTCGTTGGCCAGCGCTTCCAGCACGATGTCGTAGCCCTTATATCCGTCGCCGCGAAAACCGCCCGCTTCCGCACCGATGACACCGTGACCGCTTCCCTTGAAGCGGTTGACGACCGCGCGAATATTGTCCCCGATGATATCCGTCGTGCAGCCCGTCAGCACGATATAAAGCTCTCCCTCGACCAGCTTAATAGTGTTCCGGACCTGTTCCTCCAGACGCTCCAGCCCGCCGAAGATGACCTCCTTTTCTTGGATGTTGGAGCTTGGCACCGCAAGCCCTCCGCAATAGCCCGCGCCTAGATAGCCCGTACTGCCGTATTGGTTCCAGTAGATGCTGCCGCCGCAGCCCATCGACGCATGGATGATGGGCACGACGCCCGGCAGCGCTGTCGCGGCAATCACCGCTCCGCCCAGCGCGCAAAAGGCTCTTGGCCGTTCGATAAAACCGTTGCTCATGCTTAAAAGCCTCCTTCACAGATGTAGCTGAACGGATCCTCGTCATACCAGCCCTCCCGATAGGGCTGACGCGCATTTTCCGACAGCTTCTGGTTAAAGGAGGTGTTTTTTTAAGTGTCGGTTAATGCGCTTTGCGATATCGAAAGCGCCCGCATATCCGCAGTATATGTATCCGGCGCCATAGATGGGCAGAATGGATACGCCGCATTTGGCTGCCCATATGTTGTCGGAGTTATGCCCGATGTAGATGTCTGGCTTTGCCCTCTTGATCAGATTCACCGCCTCAAAAGGCTGCGCCGTCGCCACGTTGACGCGGATGCCGGGATCGACCTTCTCCAGCTTTTCCACCTCGACGGCGCCGAATTCGTCGTAGTGATACGGCCTTACCGCTAATATATCCATACCCAGCTCCTGAAGCAGCACGGCAGTCGCAAACGTACGCATTTCACCCGCGCTCAGCATGGCGGTTTTACCCTTGAGATTTTTCACGATAGGCGCAAGGGCGTCCCAAAGCTCCTTTGTTTCCGTTTCAATAAGCTTTTCCGCCGCGGCCTCCAGACCGAAAAAGGACGCCACCTGACGAAGCCAGATACCCGTATTCCCGATACCGATTGGCATCTGCCCGCCGACAAACGGAACACCGTATTTCTCGTGGAGATGCTTCATGAAATAGTCGTCGTGCGTGGGACAAACACCCACGGAAAGCGCTGCGAACGGCGCCAGCCGAAAAGCGTCCGGATGAGCGTCGCACGGCAGCATATTGACCTCCAGCCCCAGCTTGTTCAGCAACCGGATCAGCTCGTTTTGATCCGGCCCCGTCATCGAGGATACGTTGAGAAGATTTACAAGCCTGCTTCTGCGTAGCCGTTCCTGTTCCACCGCGAGCTCGTTGTTATATATGCCGTACTCGGTCTCATCCTTGCCGTTCACCAGATTGCGCAGGAAGGAATGAAATATGGCGTCGTACGCTGTCGCCATGATTTTCGTCTTGAAGCCCTCGCAGTGGATGGGCAATATAGCCGCCGAAATTTGACCGCTCAACTCGTTTGCGATTCCGTCAATGTCATCCCCGATAATACCGGGCACGCAGGTGGAGAGAACGATGATCGCCTCCGGGCGATAGCGCTTATCCGCCTCGACGATCGCCTCCTTAAGCTTCTGCTCCCCGCCCCGTACGACATCGCGTTCATTCAGGTTCGTGGAAAGCCACAGCGCGCCTTTCGGATTTTTATCACCGCTGTTGAATTGCCCCAGACGCACGCTGGCCCCCTGGGAATGAACAGCCCCGCCGCAGCCGATTGATCCGTGTACGATTACGACCGTATCCTTGAGCGAAGTCAGTATCGCAGTCGCGGGCAAAAGCTGGCATATCGTTCCCTGGCTGAACGAGCGTCGCCGGTTTCTCAGGCAGCCGCCGCAAAATTGCTCATGTATTTCTCCGATAGCTCCGCCGAATTCGATGCAGGTACCCAGCCGTTCCTCCCTGCGCGGAGCCGATTTGCTTTCTATATAGCTCATGATTTTCTTCTCCTCGCTCAACTATCTCAGATTCAAAACTTTATGCCTGCTTCCACTGATGGGCGGCCCGAACCATCGCCACAAGGTTCTCTTCCTTTACGCGCGCGGAGATGTCGCAGCCCGGAAGCAGCATGAATCCTCCGTCCGGCGCGCCGTCATCAAGGCATTTCAACGCGGTTTGATAAACAGCCTCCGGCATCTGATCCTCCAGTACGCTCACCGGGTCAACGTTTCCGGCGACCGCCATCTTGCCTTGCAGGATTTTCTTTGCCTGTTTGAGCTCCACTTTAACGTCAAGTGAAACACACTGGATGCCCGTTTGCGGCAGCAGCTCCAGCCGATCCATAATGTTGCCGCAGATATGCAGCAGCGTAAGCCTTTCATGGGGTGCGAGGCGCTCGATCACACGCGTCAGATATGGGACGACAAAAGCCTCAAAATGGCGGCGCGATACCACATCGCCCGAGGCGCTGGGATCTGCGATAAAGATGCCGTCGAAATCCCCCGCCGAAAGCATCTCCTCGTAATACGTTACGGATAACGCTACAGTAAATTCCAGCAGATGTTCCACGAACTCCCGGTTCTTGTACAGTGCCTTTGAAAGATTCTCCAGCCCGAATATCTGCCCCGCCAGCGTAAAAGGCGCTCTTCCGCTTACGAAAACGCTCCTTTTGCCGCCGTTCAGTTTCGCCACCTTTGCGGCCACGTCCTTCAGCCATACGACCCTTGGGGCGCGCATCGCTTTTTGTGATATCAAGCCCGTCTATATCTTCCTTTGCATGCAGTGGAAGCGGAAGAATTTCAGGCGCGCCGTTTTTGCTGAAGCGGATGCTTGCGCCCAGCGCTTCAAGCACGAACGCCGTCGCCCCGGTGCCTACGGTCACAAAATCCGCGTCCACCCGGTCGTTGACCGTATAAAAAAACTCTGCGGCCTTATCCGCATCCTGCAAAAGCGACTGAAGGGTATATCCTTCCACCAACAGCGGCCAACTTCCGCCCAGACAAACGCCCACGGGAACCTGCTCGGGCTTCTCCAGCGCAAATGCACTGCTTACACGGCTTCTTGAGCTTTCCATATTTTCCTCCGCCATTGACATAACCTACGAATTCTCAAGATACCGGTCGCGCTCCCACTCGCTCACATTGATATGATGCGCCTCGATATCATGGTTGATGAGCTCTGTAAATATCTCGACGAATTCGTGGCCAAAGTACTCCGACGCTTTTTTGCTTTGCGCAAAAAGCGGCGCCGCCTGCGTCAGGCTTCTTGGCAGTTCTTCGAGTATTTCATTGCTATATCCGTTGCCTGTGATCAGCGGCGGCGGTGTCAGCCTGTTCTCAATGCCGTATATCCCTGATGCGATTGAAGCGGCAATCAGGAAGTACGCATTAGCATCCGCCGCACCCGTTCTCTGCTCCAGCCGAAGGCTCTTTCCGGAGCCGATCAGGCGTGTGGATACGGTACGATTATCATACGCCCAGCCAATTCTGGTGGGCGCGAATGACATGTCTGAAAGCCGCTTGTAGGAATTTACAGACGGACATGCCAGCGCCATGAACTCCCCGGAGCTTTTCAACAACCCCGCTGCATAATTTTCCAGTAGCTGTTTGTCTGCGGCAAAAGCGTTATTTCCACTGGCATCCGCCAGACTTTGATGAAGATGATAGCCGCTGCCCGACTTATCCGACCACGGCTTTGCCATGAATGTGGCATATAGCCCGTTCTTTCTGGCTATCTCCTTGACGGCGTTCCTCGCCAGAACAGTTTTATCCGCCATGGCCAGCGCGTCGTCGTATTCCAGTATCAGTTCCATTTGTCCGGGGCCGTATTCAGTATGAATCGCCTCAATACCGATGCCATAGTTCTCCAGCCCCTGCTTAATCTGCTTAATCAGCTCGCTGTGCTCTCCCAAACGAAAAAGCGAATATGTCTGCTGCCCACCAAACAGCGGTTGCCTATTTCCGTCCAGCAGATAAAATTCAATCTCCGACCCCACCCTGGCCTTATACCCTGTCTTCTCAAGCCTTGCCAGCACATTCTTCAATATCTGCCGCGGCGCAACCTGGATGAGTTCTCCCGTATCATAATGCAGATCACTGAGAACGGTTGCCGTTCCCTTACGCCACGGTACTTCGCGCAGCGTGGACAGGTCAGGGATCAGGTTCATATCCGCGGCGCCATACTTAAAACCCGCGAATTCCGTTGTGGAAAAATAATCATTTTGAATATCCCATGTCAGGGGCGCTCGGCATATGCCGGTGCCCGCCGACAGATTTTTCAGGAAAAACCGCGCGGGAAGCTGTTTGCCCAGAATCGCTCCCACGACATCCGCAAAACCGATTTCAATTGTATCGATCTCATGATCGCTGATATATTTCTTTGCTTCCGATATGGACTTTTCTGTAATCATATCGTCCTCTCATTTCTTAAATGGATTGACAAACAGCGGAGTCGACAAATAACGCTCGCCCGTATCGGGCAGCAGCACCACGATGGTTTTACCCCTGTTTTCCTCCCGTTTGGCCACCTGCGTCGCCGCAAACGCCGCAGCGCCGGAGGATATGCCCACCAGCAATCCCTCCTTCTCCGCAAGCAGCCGGGAAGTCTCAAATGCTTCTTCGTTCTTCACCCTGAAGATCTCATCAACAATCCCTATATTGAACACCTCCGGCACGAACCCTGCGCCGATCCCCTGTATCTTATGCGGCCCGGACGCTCCCCCCGAAAGTACCGGAGAATCGTTGGGTTCCACCGCAATCACCTTGATTTGGCTGTTTTTTGATTTCAGTGCCTCACCGACGCCCGTGACCGTGCCTCCCGTCCCTACCCCGCCAACGAATATATCCACCTCGCCCTGCGTATCGCGCCAAATCTCCTCCGCCGTAGTTTCGCGATGGATTTTTGGATTCGACGGGTTCCTGAACTGCTGCGGGATATAAGCGTTGGGCAGTTGCGCCGCAATCTCTTCCGCCTTGGCTATTGCGCCCTTCATGCCCTGTGCTCCCGGCGTCAGCACCAGTTCCGCACCCAACGCGCGCAACAAGCTTCGCCGTTCCCCGCTCATCGTTTCGGGCATCGTGAGGATGATTTTATATCCTCTTGCAGCAGAAACAAAAGCCAGCGCCACGCCCGTGTTGCCGCTCGTCGGTTCGACGATCACCGTATCCTGGTTGATCAGGCCTGCATCTTCGGCATCCTTGATCATCGCGTACCCGATTCGGTCCTTTACGCTTCCGGCCGGGTTGAAATATTCCAGCTTCGCGACGATCCTTGCCTTGGCCTGAAATTCCTGACTGTATCTTTTCAGCTCCAGCAACGGGGTGTTGCCGATCAGATCCGTCAGGCTTTGCGCATATGAAGCCATCGCTTCACTCCTTTCAAGTATCCGCATAATCCCGATGATGCGGCGTACCGCATCATCGGGGCAAAGTACGGTTTACCAGGCGGGAAGCAGAACCTCCACGCCGTCGTAGGCATCCAGCAGCGCCTTTTTCATGGCGTCAGACTGATACGCCTGCTGCAGAATCTTCGCTTTCTCGGAGCCCACGTTTTCTTCGCGTACCGCGATCACATCGGGCGACTGTAAATCCTCACGCTCAGAGAGCAGCGCGTCTTCGCCGAAATCCAGCCCAATCTCTGCGGCAACTGTCGCATACAGGAAACCTGCGTCCGCATCCTCAATAGCCCGGGACAGCATCGTGTAATCCACTTCCGTAAAGGTAAAGTTATGGGGGTTGTCAACGATATCCGCCTGCGTCACATCAGTTGGTTCCACGCCTTCCTTCAGCGTAATCAATCCCGCGTCGGCAAGTATAATGAACGTCCTGAAATTATTGCCCACGTCCACCGGGATGCTGATCACAGCGCCGTCAGGAAGCTCGTCAAGGCTGTGATACTTCAGCGAGAATAATCCGGCACGGTCTGTAAACACCTTGAACGCGATCGCCAGATGCGTACCGTGGGATGCGTTGAATTCGTTCAGATACGCGACATGCTGGTGATAATTGGCGAATACCTCACCGTTTTCCACCGCCTCGTTGAGCTGGGTATTGTCCGACAGGAATTGATATTCCAGCGTATACCCCAGCTTCTCCACTTCCGCAGCCAGCACCTTGGTGGTATCCTCGTACACCTTCAGGTTCGCAGCCGCAAACTTGATCACTTTGTCGTCCGCAGACGTCTGCTTTGCGCATCCTGCAAAGGAAAACACCAGCATTACCAGCGCGAGCAGCAGCCATACTACGCTTGAGCACCTTTTCTTCATAACATCCTCCTAATTATTAATTTCTTTTATCAAGCCTTCGGGATATGCATCTCCCTAAGGTCTGGATCGACTGGACAATAATCACAATCAGCAGGACGGTAAAGATCATCACATCCGTCTGATACCGGTAGTATCCATACCGTATCGCAAAGTCACCGATTCCACCGCCTCCCACGAGACCCGCCACTGCGGAATAGGAAAGGAAGCTGACGCTAATAATTGTTACTGCGTTTGCGATGCCCGAGCGCGCCTCTTTGTAAAGCACCTTCCGGATGATCTGGAAGGTATTGGCGCCCAACGCTTCCGCCATTTCAACCACGCCGTGGGGGACATCCAGCAGCACCTGCTCCACCAGACGGGCAAAATCCGGTATCGCACAGATGGAAAGCGGCACGATCACCGCGTTTGTACCCAGCGCGGTTCCCACCACAAAGCGTGTAAAGGGAATGATTGCGATCATCAATATCAGGAAGGGAAACGATCTGACGATATTGACAACCATATCCAGAACGATGTACACCCTCGGTTTAGGCATGATAGAGCCCGGACGGATGATATACAGCACCGTTCCCAGCGGTATACCCAACAACGCAGCGATCCCCAGCGTGCAAATCATCATATAGAAGGTCTCGCCCAGCGCATTTACGATCTCCGGAAACACGCTGATCACACTAGCAATCATATTCCCTCCCCCAAATCAAACAGATGCTTCGCGATCCTGGATTGAGGCGAGGGCTTTTCACGAGCCATGTCGAAGGTTTCGATGAGCCTTCCTTCCTCCATGACCGATACTTTTTCACAGATCATCCGAGCCGCTTCCATTTCGTGCGTGACCAATACGATCGTAATGTCCATTTCCTCGTTCAGGCGCTTTAAATATTGCAGTATATCCGCCGTCGTCTGCGGATCCAGCGCGGATGTAGGTTCGTCGCATAAAAGAATTTTCGGGTTCATTGCCACCGCTCTCGCAATCGCGACGCGCTGCTTCTGACCGCCGCTCAGCTTGGCCGGGTAATCCCTGGCCTTCTCTGATAAGCCGACGATCTCCAGGCTTCTTTCAATGCGCTCCTTGCGTTCCGGCTTGGGAATTTTCGCAATTTCAAGTGGGAACGCCACATTTTCGGCCACCGTACAATTCGCAAGCAGGTTAAAATGCTGAAAGATAATACCGATCCCCTGCCGCCTTTGCAGCAGCTCATTCTTTGTAAGGCGCGTCAGATCTTCACAGTCCACGACCACAGCCCCCCTGTCCGGCCTTTCAAGCAAATTTATGCAGCGCAGAAGCGTGGATTTGCCCGCGCCGCTGAAGCCGATGATACCGTATATCCCGCCTCTTTCGATATGCAGCGATACGTCATCTACAGCTTTTAGCGCGCCTTTTGATGTCTGATATGTTTTAGATACCTCCGACAGCCGAATCATTTTTCTACCATCCCGCTAATCATTATTCAGCTGTTCCAGCTGACGCTTCAGCCGGGGCGATTGGGTCAGCTGATGCATATACCAGTTGTGATGGATCGCTTTTTTCTCATTGAAACGGAAGCAGACCCGGTTCAGTTCTCCGTCCGGCGATATCCTGACGATATCACCCTTGCTCAGCGGCACGATCCCAACATCGTCCTCTCCTGTCTCCACATTGTTTATTTTGTAGTCGTTATTCAGTGCGGTTCCTGCTATCGCTTTTTCAAACAGATCCCGCGTGGATATATAGACATAGAGCTTCGGTTTACGGAAATGTACCAGAAACAACGGCACATCTCCCCTGCATAGATACAGATTTTTAAATTCATCCAGTATCGTCAGCGCATAACTGCCTTCCAGACTCTCACAAACAGATTTCAGGCTCTGCATATCCAGCGTATCCTTCGTATTGAGCAATTGAACCGCGCCGTAGCTGTCAATACGAATTTCCGGGTCCGGCAAGCCTGTTCTTTCCCTGATGCTTCTCAGATCCGCTAATATGCCGTTATGCGCCAGCGCATATTCCGTTCCATCGGTCGTCCTTCCGCTATACGGATGATTGTTCCTGTTGTCCATATAGTCATCCCATATCGCCAACCGACAGTGTGCCATAAGCGTCGTCGCCTCATTCGGGTACGAAAAGCCCGAGCGGACAATATCCTTTGCTTTCTTCTGTACCGCCAGTCCACTGCACGGAGCCACATAAGCGATCCCTGATGCGTGGGTTCCTCTCGCCCGGCAGACCTCCGCCAGAGAACAATATATTTTTTTAATCTGGGAAGGTTTCAATAATTCTCCATAGTTTACATAGCCGAACAACCCGCACATTCAAGCACCCTTCCTCGAAAATTAACATACCTATCTTATATGAATTATATGATTATATTTATTATAAGTGGATGCCAATTAATTGTCAAGGCAGCTGCTTGTCCATTATTGGCCAACTACGCGCCAACATATTCAGGCCATCAT
>AGTN01131838.1_pt1 | contig 29128 bp, 25 predicted proteins | sample 314218 | NCBI WGS metagenome assembly AGTN01 (sample SAMN02954264, study PRJNA73603) | bioreactor metagenome | biome: terrestrial; feature: non-aerated bioreactor; material: poplar woody material; isolation source: poplar biomass | place: USA | collected 2006-12 | reverse complement strand
TAATCGGGAAGGAGAGAAGTTGGTGGCTCGTTTTCCGGAACTGGAGAAGAAAGAGCTGAACGTAATGGTGTTCAATTTTATCGATATGCTATCGCATGCGCGCACGGAGTCGGAAATGATTCGCGAACTGGCACCCGATGAGGCAGCATACCGTTCACTCACGAGATCGTGGTTTTTGCACTCTCCTCTGCTTCCATTGCTGAGGAAAATTGCGCAAAAAGGTTATAAAGCCGTCCTTACTACCGATCACGGCGCTATTCGGGTGAAAAACGGAGTAAAAGTAATCGGTGATAAAGAGACAAATGTCAATCTCCGTTACAAATTGGGTAAAAACCTGGCGTACGAGGCTAAAAAGGTATTCGATACCATCCATCCCGAAAATTTCGGATTGCCGTCCCCCAATATAAGTACGAGATATATCTTCGCAGTGAACAGCGATTTTTTCGTTTATCCCAACAACTACCACCATTATCTGTCATACTACGAAAATACCTTTCAGCATGGAGGAGTTTCCATGGAAGAGATGATGGTGCCGCTCATTACACTCACCGCAAAATAGGTTGTCATGAAGATAGAAATAAAAGATGTAGCAGGAATTCGTTTGGCTGCCCGGGAATTCATTGAGACGATGGGAGATAATAAGGTCTTCGCTTTTTACGGGAGCATGGGTGCCGGAAAAACCACGTTCATTAAAGCAATCTGTGAGGAACTCGGAGTGACGGAGACTGTTGCCAGTCCCACGTTTGCCATCATCAACGAATATAAGGAAAAGAACGGGGAATCAATTTTCCATTTCGATTTTTACCGCATCAATAAACTGGAAGAGGTATTCGATTTCGGTTACGAAGATTATTTTTACAGCGGCAATCTATGTTTCATTGAATGGCCCGAATTGGTGGAGTCCGTTTTACCCGAAACCTGCGCAAGAATAACCATCCGGGTGCAGGATGACGGAAGCCGGATGGTGGAAAGCATGTAGCAAAATTTGATTTCCTCTTTTAAACGAAATCCCATAGAAACACTCTTAAAGGATAGTAAATTGCGGTGAAATGCGGAAAATTCCATATATTCGCACATCCAAAGGACGTAAAATGAAACAATGAAAAAAATTATCGTAGTAACTTTCATACTGTTCTCTTCCCTATCAGCATCGGCGCAGGTAAATACAGACCGTGTAATGATGATCGGCAAAAATGCATTGTATTTCGAAGATTACGTGCTGGCGATACAGTATTTCAATCAGGTGATCACGGCAAAACCCTATCTTGCCGAGCCGTACTATTACAGAGCCATGGCAAAATTTATGCTGGACGATTTCAAAGGAGCTGAAGAAGATGCTTCGGACTGTTTGGTACGCAATCCTTATTACACGGCAGCTTATCAGCTTCGCGGCGCGGCACGACAGAATCAGGAGGAGTATGAGTTGGCAGCCACCGATTATCAGCGAAGCCTGGAATTTTTTCCCGAAGACAGGCTCACACTCGTGAATATGGGAATTGTAAATATTGAGATGAAACAATACGATGTCGCAGAGAAGTTTTTCGATGTGCTTCTCCGCCGTTTCACCGATTATACGCCGGGTTATCTCACCCGTGCTCAGATGTATCTTGAGCTGAATGATACCACCAACGCGATGGTCGACCTGAATAAAGCCATCGAAATCGATCCCTATACGGCTCAGTCTTTTTCTGCCCGAGGCTTGCTCTATTTCCAGCAGGGAGAGCACAACAAGGCGCTGGCCGATTTAGATGAAGCCATACGGTTGGATCCTTATTTCGAAGGAAATTATATCAACCGGGGCCTGGTGAAATACCACCTGAATGATCTCCGGGGTGCAATGGCCGATTACGACCGGGTGATCGAAATGGATGAAAATAGCCTCATTGCCCGTTTTAACCGAGGACTGTTGCGGGCGCAAGTAGCGGATAATAATAGGGCCATACGCGATTTCGATAAAGTCATTGAACTGGAACCGGACAATATTATGGCATACCTGAACAGGGCTATGTTGAACAACGAAATCAATAACAAAACCGGTGCGATAAGCGATTTGAACGTCGTACTGGAGGAGTATCCCGATTTTTTTACCGGCTATTACATGCGTTCGCAGTTGAAACGCGAACTAAACGATCTTCGCGGTGCTGAGAATGATTTTCTGCTTGCCCGCGCCGAAGAGGCCAAAGCCCGTAAAGTAGCCACGGCAAACCCCGAACCCTTTAAACAGGCTCGTGAGAAGAGCGAAACCAAAGACACACGGGAGCAGACCGATCAGGATATTGAAAAGTTTAACTTACTGGTAGTGGCCGATAAAGGTACGTCAGAAAAAACCAAATATCAGCGCCAGAGCAGGGGAAAAGTACAGAACATGAACGCCCCTGTGGAACTGGAGCCGAGATTTGTCCTTACATACTATGAGCGCGAACAAGAGGTGCGTCGTCCGGTATATTACTCTGAAACAATGGATGAGGCGAACAGGGAACTTAATCTCACATGGATACTGAAAGCGACAAATAACGAATCTTCTTTAAATGAACTACAGATTCAGACACATTTCCGCTCCATCGACAACTATTCCAAAAAGCTTGAAGCCGAACCGGGTAATGCATCGATGTACTTCGGAAGAGGAATGGATTTTATGCTTGTGCAGGATTATGAAAATGCGCTTAAAGACATGAATAGGGTCATTGAATTGAATCCGAACATGATTGTCGCCCATTTTGCACGTGCCGTTATTCGCTCCAAACAACTGGAATATGATTCTATGCAATTGAAAGACCCTGTTTTAATGGATGCCGACACAGGAATAAATTTCCCTGAATTAGGCGGTATGGCGGGCAAGACTAAATTACCCGAGATTTCCACAAAATCGATAGAGTATGAAGCAATTCTGAGAGAGTACGAAGAGATCATCCGCTTAAATCCCGATTTCATGTTTACCTATTACAATCGTGCGGAGATTTTCAGTCTTGAGAAAGATTATCGTGCGGCGATTGCCGATTATACGAAAGTTATCGAACTTGAACCTCAATTTGCCGAAGCTTATTTCAACCGCGGAATATCACGATTGTCCATCGGAGAAACCACCGAAGGGCTGGATGATCTCCGTAAAGCCGGAGAATTGGGAATTGTGCAGTCGTACAGTATTATCAAGCGAATGCAGTAGAGCAGATTGTCTTTTGATCCCTCCCTGTGTAATTTTCTTGTTAAATTGCACTTCCATAAATCACAAAATCATTACATTTGCAGTCACATAAGAAGAAAGTACATTAAGAACAGGGTAACATGATAAAAATTACATTCCCCGATGCATCGGTAAGGGAATATGAAAAAGGAATTACAGGACTGGAAATAGCGAATAGCATCAGTCAACGGCTGGCGCAGGAGGTGATCGCCGCAAGCGTAAACGGCGAAACGTGGGATTTAACACGCCCCATAGAGAACGATGCCACCGTAAACCTGTTGAAATGGGATGACGAAGAAGGGAAACATGCCTATTGGCATTCGTCGGCTCACTTGATGGCCGAAGCGTTACAGGAACTCTATCCGGGCATAAAATTCGGTATAGGGCCGGCTATTGAGAACGGATTCTACTACGATGTGGATCCGGGAGAAGGCGTTGCCATTAAAGAAGCCGATTTTCCCGCCATCGAAAAGAAAATGATGGAACTGATTTCGGCGAAGGAAGATATCCAGCGGAAAAATATCTCTAAAGCCGATGCCATCCGGATGTTCTCCGAGCGCGATGAGCACTATAAAGTAGAACTCATTAATGAATTGGAGGATGGAACCATTACCACATACACACAAGGGCGTTTTACCGACTTGTGCCGTGGCCCTCATTTGCCCAACACATCGTATATCAAAGCAGTGAAAGTGCTGTCGTCGGCAGGCGCCTATTGGCGCGGCGATGAGAAACGGCCGCAACTGACCCGCCTGTATGGAATTACCTTCCCGAAAAAGAAAATGCTGGATGAGTATCTTGTGATGCTCGAAGAGGCTAAAAAGAGGGATCATCGCAAAATAGGAAAAGAACTCCAGTTGTTTGCCTTCTCACAGAATGTAGGCGCCGGGCTTCCTCTATGGTTGCCAAAGGGAACGCAGCTGCGCCTGCGCCTGGAAGACTTCCTCAAGAAAATACAACGAGAATTCGATTATGAGCAGGTAATTACACCCCATATCGGGAGCAAGCAGCTCTATGTTACTTCGGGGCATTATGCTAAATATGGTAAAGATTCGTTTCAGCCCATCCATACACCCGAAGAAGGGGAGGAGTTTTTGTTGAAGCCGATGAACTGTCCCCACCATTGCGAAATTTATAAAGCGTTTCCCCGTTCCTACAAAGAGTTGCCGTTGCGGTTGGCTGAGTTCGGTACGGTATATCGCTACGAGCAAAGCGGTGAACTGCACGGATTGACCCGGGTACGCGGCTTTACGCAAGACGATGCTCATATTTTCTGTACGCCCGACCAGGTGAAAGATGAATTCCTGAAAGTGGTAGACATCATCTTCATCATTTTTAAAGCGTTGAATTTCGAAAATTTCGAAGTACAGATATCGCTTCGCGATCCGGAAAACAAGGAAAAGTACATTGGAACCGATGAAAATTGGGAAAAAGCGGAACGCGCCATCGTGGAAGCCTGCGAAGAGAAAGGATTGAATACGAAAATAGAACTTGGCGAAGCCGCCTTTTATGGACCTAAGCTCGATTTCATGGTGAAAGATGCTCTCGGACGCCGTTGGCAGTTGGGAACCATACAGGTAGATTACAACCTGCCCGACCGGTTTGAACTGGAATATACCGGAGCCGACAACCAGAAGCACCGCCCCGTAATGATTCACCGGGCGCCGTTTGGCTCCATGGAACGTTTTGTGGCGGTTCTTATTGAGCATACCGCCGGTAAATTCCCCTTATGGCTGGCACCCACACAGGCTGTCGTTATTCCCGTCAGTGAAAAATTCAACGGTTACGCCTACAACGTAATAAAAGAGTTGAAAAAATTCGATATCCGTGCCGAGGTAGACGATCGCAATGAAAAAGTGGGACGGAAAATTCGCGATAACGAATTAAAACGTATTCCTTATTTATTGATCGTGGGCGAGAAAGAGGCAGAAAATGAAGAAGTTTCCGTAAGAAAACAGGGCGGAGAAGATAAAGGTTCGGTAAAATTGCGTATATTTGCCGAAGAAGTTTCCCGGGAGGTAGAAGAGATGATGAACCCCGAAAAGCAGCCTATATAAACATCCATTGAACAACGATTTAAAAAAGAAATCAATAACACAGAGAAAACTTTAACAATCTGAATGAGAAAAGACTCAAAAGACCAGCACCGGATCAACGAACGCATCCGGGTACCGGAAGTCCGATTAGTAGGCGAAAACGTGAGTGAAGGTATTTATCCCACAAGAGAGGCATTGAAAATTGCCGAAGAACAGGAATTGGACCTTGTTGAAATTGCACCTACAGCCCAACCACCTGTGTGCAGAATCATCGATTATCAGAAATTTGTATATCAGCAAAAGAAAAAGCTGAAAGAGCAGAAAGCGAAAGCGGTAAAGGTGACGGTGAAAGAGATACGATTCGGTCCGCAAACCGACGATCACGACTATAATTTTAAAATGAAACATGCGATGAATTTCCTGAGCGAAGGCTCGAAAGTAAAGGCGTACGTATTTTTCAGAGGACGTTCTATCTTGTTCAAGGAGCAAGGCGAAGTGTTGTTGTTGCGGTTTGCCAACGATTTGGAAGAATACGCCAAAGTGGAACATTTGCCTATTATGGAGGGAAAGCGCATGTCGATTATGCTTACCCCAAAAAAAGGAGCCTCCAGTCCGAAAAAAGAGGAATAAATAGAAATAGAAAGGAGTTCATCACGTTGCTCCAATAGCCCTGATGAAAGGAGCGGCAAAAAATGAGCAGATTATTTGCTTAAGGAAAATAAAATCATTACTTTTGCAAACTTTTTCGCCCGGCTGCGGACGAAATGGACACTATAATAATAACAAATTCAAGGACAGCAAAATGCCAAAAATGAAGACTAATTCCGGTGCCAAAAAGAGGTTCACCCTTACCGGAACAGGAAAAATCAAGCGGAAACATGCGTATAAAAGTCATATTTTGACGAAAAAGACCAAAAAGCAAAAGAGAAATCTTACGCAAATGGGCCTTGTTCACAAATCGGACGTTAACAGCATCAAGACTCTGTTAGCATTGAAATAATAAGCGTAAGAGACGTTTCCATTAAGAGATTTAGTAACAGGATGTATGCTCCAAAGAGCTCTGCAAGACGGAGACGCTATCATTCAAAACAAGTAACATTATGCCAAGATCAGTAAATCATGTTGCATCGCGCAACCGCAGAAAAAAAGTTCTGAAATTAACAAGAGGCTATATCGGTGCCCGCAAAAATGTGTGGACGGTAGCCAAAAACACGTGGGAAAAAGGGCTTACCTACGCCTATCGTGACCGTAAAAACAAAAAACGAAACTTCCGCGCGCTGTGGATACAGCGTATCAATGCCGCCGCCCGCGAAAACGGTATGTCATACTCCCGTTTGATGGGCGCGCTCCACAAAAATGAAATCGAAATAAACCGCAAGGTGCTGGCCGATTTGGCAATGAATCATCCCGAAGCGTTCAAAGCAATTGTGGATAAAGTAAAATAACTCATCTTGAAAAGTTGAGGTATAGGAAGGGAGAATCGGATGAGGTTCTTCCTTTTTTTATTTATCTTTGTGAAATCGCACTTTCAACTAATTTTATAATGATTACTAAAAGCTTGCTCAAACAGTTTTGCACCCTTTTAATCCTCTCCGTTATCGTAGCCGGATGCGGCAGCCCGGCAAAAGCGCCCGCTGAACCGGTAACCTATTCCAACCCGTTGCCTGTGGCATTCGGCGATCCGTTCATACTCTCCGCCTCCGACGGGAAATACTACATGTATGGCACGGGCGGTGTGGAGAAAGGATTCGGTGCATACAGTTCCGATAATCTTGTTGATTGGCAATACGAAGGACAGGTTTACTCCGGGGATCAACCGGGATCGTGGACGGTGAAAAACTATTGGGCGCCGGAAGTGTATGAAACAGATGGTAACTATTACATGTTTTTCAGTGCCGACTGGAAAGTGAATCCCTCGAATGAGTTGGAGAACTTCCGAATCGGCGTGGCGGTGGCCGAAAAACCCACCGGCCCTTTCATTGAGGTCTCCGATACGCCGCTGTTCGACCCCGGATATCCCATTATCGATGCGAATATCTTGCAACATAACGGGAAAACATATCTCTATTATTCCCGTTGCTGCTACAATAATCCTGTAGAGAGTGAAGTAGCGGAATGGGCACGCATGGAAAATCTTTTCGAAGAGATTGAGGAGAGCTGGGTGTATGGTGTAGAGATATCGAACGATTTCACCACGGTAATCGGAGAGCCGGTGTTGCTTCTGCAGCCGCCTACTACGATGGATGATCCGCAAACGGAGTGGGAGAGCCGCTCTGTAACCAGTGGAGAGGTGAATCGCCGGTGGACCGAGGGATCCTTTGCCTTTGAGCATAGCGGTACGATTTACATGATGTACTCTGCCAATTTCTTTGGCGGGCAGAATTATGCTGTAGGATATGCCGTTTCCGATCATCCGCTGGGACCGTTTACCAAAGCCGGGAATAATCCTGTTCTGGAGAAAAACAACGATAGCGGCGGTGATGTAACCGGGACCGGGCACAACATGGTGGTCTGGTCAAAAGATAATCAAAAAATGTATTGTGTTTACCATGGCCGCACCGAAAAAACCGGCGATGAAAGAGTGGTTTTTATTGATGAAATGAAGATTGATGGCCAGAATGTGCTGACTGTGGACGGACCATCAACTTCAACCAAAGAGTTATAGGAAGATAGTGATATGAAACGAGCATCTAAACCATTATACCCGATGCTATGATTATTACGAGTTCACTAAAGTTAGACTTTTTGAAGTTTATTCTACTTTTTCTCGTGATTGCATTATCCAAATAAATTTGTCTACTGCTCATCACTTATCGAAAAAGTTCTCGCCATGGCAGAGAACAAGCAAGCTTGTCCTCTGCTCATTTAGCTTAACGAAAAAGTTCCATACATCACAAAGAGGAAAATGAAATAATCGTATGAAAACCTATTTAGTTGAAGAACGGGAGCGTATAGAGAAAGCTATCCGCGCATGCAAAGTGTGCTTTGTCGGGATGTCCGGTAAAGACGGAAGGCCATACGTGCTGCCGATGAATTTTGGGTATGAGAATGGGGTCATTTATCTCCATTCGGCCCAGGAAGGGCGTTCTATCTCCATCCTCGAGAACAATCCCGAAGTCTGCGTTACGTTCTGTTCGGATATCGAACTCATGCATCAGCATCCCGATGTGGCGTGCAGCTTTCGCGTGCGTGCGGTAAGTGTCATTTGCGAAGGGAGCGTGGCGTTTGAAGAAGAGTTCTCCGAAAAAGAGAAAGCCCTTACTATTATCATGAGCCAATACAGCGATAAAAAATTCACCTACTCCATTCCCGCGGTCAACAACGTGAAAATATGGAGATTGCCGATTAAAACCGTGTCCGCAAAGGAGTTCGGCGTACCCAACCGGAATGCGGTCAGGTACAAAGACGGGACGGAGTTTTAAACGTTACAGAAGAACTATAGTCCATGAATGGTTGTTGTAAGAATATATAAAACAAAGAATGTATGACTGTTGAAGGTTGAACAATTAACAATTACCCCTTAACGATTTCAAACAAGAATGAAACGATTCATCACAATATGTGCCGCGCTCTTTGTTCTGTTTGCCGCTTCGGCAAGCGAACCTCAGACGAAAAAAACGGTAAAGCCCATCGAACTAACGAAAGTAACATTTTTAGAGAAAGTGTTCGATTACGAAAAGAATCCGGAGGAATGGAAATACAACGGCGACAAGCCGGCGATTGTGGATTTTTATGCCACCTGGTGCGGCCCCTGCCGTAGCACCTCACCCATACTGGCGGATCTGGCCGCGGAATATGGCGGTGAGATATACATATATAAGATCGATGTGGATAAAGAACCCGAGCTGGCAGCGATGTTCGGCGTGCGGAACCTTCCGACGTTCCTTTTTATTCCCATGGGCGAGAATCCGCAGGTGGCAATGGGCGCCCTGCCCAAGAAATCTTTCAGAGAAGCCATCGATACATTCCTTCTTAAGAAAGACAGGACGACAAACCTTTAGGTTCCTTGTTCATACCGGAATGTGAGTTCTCGAAACCTCTGAAAGTAGGAATTGATTATAACGACCCAAGAACCCGCACAGAAAAAATATTGATGATCACCAGCCTGCAAAATCTTGCGATAAAAAATATCGTAAAGCTGTCGAAAAGCAAAGAGAGACGAGAGCAGCAGCTTTTCGTAATAGAAGGCGCCCGAGAGCTGTCGCTGGCACTGCAGAGCGGTTACCGGATAGAAGCGGTGTATGTGTGCCGCGAAATGTTTGAGAAAACAAAGTATCCCGACCTTCTCGATTCATTTTCCGGCAGCAATATCTTTGATATATCCCTCCCCGTTTTTGAGAAAATAGCCTATCGGGAAAACTCCGACGGAGTGGTGGCGTTGGCAAAACCGAAACCGCACTCGTTGGAAGAGATTAAACTCTCAGACAATCCGTTTGTGATTATACTCGAATCGGTAGAAAAACCGGGTAACTTAGGCGCTGTCCTTCGTACAGCCGATGCCGCCGCCGTAGACGCTGTGATTGTGTGCGACCCCCAGACCGACCTGTATAATCCAAATGTGATCCGATCCGGCGTAGGAGGGCTCTTTACCGTACAATCGGCAATATGCTCTTCGGAAGAAGCTTTGGAATGGCTGCAGGCGCATAACATTACGCCGTTTGCTGCGGAACTGCAGGCTGCCGAATTCTACCAGAATATTGATTTCACACACCCTTCAGCTATCGTGATGGGTACCGAAGCCGATGGACTGACCGGTTTCTGGCGTGAGAATGCCAAAAAGCGAATCAAAATTCCCATGCGGGGAAAAATCGATTCGCTGAATGTGTCGGTAACTACTGCCGTGCTCACCTTCGAAGCGATGCGGCAACGGGGATTTTGATCTATAGGCTTCTATAAAGGGTGCATTTCGTTTGCTCTCGATCGGATGGCCGGTATCTGTCTCATACCCCCATGCCTTGCCTTTTTCCGTAGCCGGCACACCCTTGGTCATCCAAACAGGAGCCGGTTCGCCCTTGAGATAATGATCGAAAAACTGCTGTAAACGGATGGAGAGGTCCTTGGTGTTACGGCGCCATCCTTGTCGTTATGCATGATAAGCAGGGGCGTTTGCACCTTATCGGCAAAAAAAACGGGTGAGTTGTTGATATACAGTTGCAGCGAATCGTTCATCGTGGCGCCGAGGCGTGACTGCGTTTGTTCGTACTGATACTGGCGGCTGCGGCCCGACTCCCACCGGATTCCCCCGTAGGCGCTCGTCATGTTCGAAACCGGAGCGCCGGCCCCGGCCGCTTTAAACATATCGGTTTTTGTAACTAAGTAAGCCACCTGGTAACCACCCCAGCTCTGTCCCTGAATTGCCATGTTCTCAGCATCCACCCAATCGTTTTGAGCGAGCGCCTCCGCTCCCGCTACCACTGAATTGTACGCATCCATGCCCGGACTCCCTACCGTATAGTGAATATCGGGAGTAAACACAATGTATCCACGGCTTACGAAGAACGGAATATTTACCGTAGAGCGGCTGGGCGCAGGTGTGAAGTAAGCGTATAAATTATCGGAATGTTGCTCGTAGAAATAGATGATAACCGGATATTTTTTTGCAGGGTCAAAATCTTCGGGTTTATAGACGATACCTTGCAGCGGAACACCGGTAAAGGATGTCCATGAGAACAGTTCTGCCGTTCCCCAATTATAGCCGCGCATCTGCGGGTTGATATCAGTGAGTTTCTTCTCTGATTTCCAGAAATTATCGGTTATATATAGATCGGGCGAGGTGTTGAAATTGCTTTTCCGGAAAGCGAAGACACCGGCATTTCTGGCTTTCTCCGTCCCCGAAAAAGTATATCTGTCAAGTATTCTTTTTTCTAAACGATTGCGTCCGGACTGTTTCAACGTGTAGTATCCCCCTTGCTTGCTGGTATGATCGAAGGCGGATAACAAGAGGATATCCTTAGGCTCGATGAAACGTTTCTCGGGATCGGTGTTTACGTATCTGAACGTGAGGGAGTCGGTACGTCCCGCACCGTTGGTAATGTTTTCCGCCTTTTTCACTCCTTTAGGGTCGATCCTCCAGATATCGAATGCGTCATTAACGAAAATATATTCATCCTCCTCGCTCCAGGCTGCAATGCCGTATGAATTCGGATGGCTCGGAACATCGTTTTTTTCATTCCAAAAGGGCACCGGAATATCTGCGGTGATGTTTCTCATCGATTTATCACGGTTATCATAGGCGAACCAATGTCGCTCAGCGGCATCCCACCAAACGGTAAAGTTCCCTCGTGGTGAGAGCATAGGTCTTCCCGGCACCGGTGCCGCAATGGAGTGGCGCATTGTTTTAACTTTGCCGGATTGCCTTTGGGACTATCCTGCCGATTTATTAAAAAGCAGTTTAATGTATAATCCGGGTTTAAATTAACCGACCGGACAAAAGACAAATCATTTTTTAATGAGAAATTATAAAGAGTGGGATATTTAAAAAGGATTAAAGCCATTCAATAAATTATAATGTGTAATTTTACCGGAGAATATATTGATGTGCGGAAATTACGGAAAAACAAAGAAATCAATTGATTATTCACCAGAAACAATAAATAACAATTACAATGAAACGAATATTTTTATTTATCGGCGTCCTCTTCCTTTTATCAAGTGTAGAAGCGCAAAAGACGTATTTGCTTGCATCTCCCGACGGAAAAATCAATGTGAAAGTATATCTTGACGATAATGTCGCATATCAGGTTCTTCATGAAACGGACCTTATTCTTGACCAATCGCCCGTTTCTTTGCAATTAACCGATGGCCGTGTTTTCGGAAAAAACGCAAAACTTGCGAAAGCTTCAACACGTACTAAAAACGAGGTAATCGATGCGGTTATCTATAAACGGGCAAAAGTGAAAAATCATTATAATGAGTTGAATCTGAAATTTAAAGGAGATTACAGCATTGTGTTCAGAGTGTATGATGACGGCGTGGCGTATCGTTTCGAAACAACGACAAAGAAACCTTTCTACGTGGCATCGGAACAGGCCGAATTTGTTTTCCCTGCGGATCAATCTACCTATATTCCTTATGTCAGGGGTGATCATTCCTCTTTGGAACCGCAATTTTTCAACTCGTTTGAAAACACATATACTTATGATAAGCTCTCTGATTGGGATAGCAAGCGGCTGGCTTTCCTTCCTTTGCTTACGGAACACGCGAGCGGGAAAAAAGTAGCGTTGTTAGAGGCCGATTTATTCAACTATCCGGGCATGTACCTGCACAACGAGAATGGTTCCAATACTTTGAAAGCCGTTTTTGCACCCCATCCCCAAAAGGTGGAGCAGGGAGGGCATAACCGTTTGCAGGGACTGGTAACATCAAGGGAAAACTATATTGCCCGGTTCGACGGAGCTACCGTCTTTCCCTGGAGAGCTATTGTGATTGCCTCAACAGACAAGGAACTTGCCGATAATGATTTGGTTTACAAACTCGCTACGCCTGCTGAGGGAGATTTTTCCTGGATAAAGCCGGGTAAGGTTGCCTGGGACTGGTGGAATGATTGGAATTTGTACGGTGTCGACTTTCGCGCGGGAATAAACAATCAAACCTATAAATACTATATTGACTTTGCGTCCGATAAGGGAATCGAATATGTTATTCTGGATGAAGGATGGGCTGAAAACCTGCAGGCCGATTTGTACCGGATTGTACCGGAAATAGATTTGAAAGAACTGGTTGCTTATGCCGACAGCCGCAATGTAGGATTGATACTCTGGGCAGGATATTATGCTTTGGCCCGCGATATCGAAGGTATCTGCAAACATTATTCGGAAATGGGAATTAAGGGGTTTAAAGTTGATTTTATGGACAGGGATGACCAGCCGATGGTCCATTTCCATTATAAAACAGCCGAAACAGCATCCCGTTATAAGCTGTTGATCGATTATCACGGAACGTACAAACCCACAGGACTGCAACGCACCTTTCCCAATGTGATTAACTTTGAAGGCGTTCACGGGTTGGAGCAGATGAAATGGTCGCCTGCTTCCGTCGATCAGGTAACGTACGATGTTACCGTTCCGTTTATACGGCAGATAGCCGGCCCGATGGACTATACGCAAGGCGCCATGCGCAATGCGACGAAAGCGAATTACCGTCCTGTAAACTCCGAGCCGATGAGCCAGGGAACGCGTTGCCGCCAGTTGGCGCAATATGTTGTTTTCGAATCGCCCCTGACGATGCTTTGCGACAATCCGTCGAACTATCTTCAGGAGCCCGAATGCACGTCCTTTATCGCTCAAATACCCACCGTCTGGGATGAAACCGAAGCCCTGGACGGCGAAGTCGGAAAATATATCGCTGTTGCCCGCAGAAGCGGTGAGGAATGGTACGCAGGAGCTTTAACCGACTGGAATGCACGTTCTGTTGAACTGGATCTGTCGTTTCTTGGCGCAGGGAAATTTAAGGCGGAAGTATTTAAAGACGGAATCAATGCCGACAGGATAGCCCGCGATTACCAAAGGGAGATCATTGATATTCCTTCCGATCGGAAACTTGCGGTTCATCTGGCGCCGGGAGGCGGATTTGCCATGCGTATCTATCCGGACAGATAAGCTTGTTCGATTTTCAGTATATTCGACAATCAATTTATATACAATACTAAGGGCAGCGTATATTCAGGAATCGCAGACAATATGCCTCTCCTCATTTATGAACTTCATTCGGTCAAGTTTGTTTTATATTGATATGACACCAGCAAACAATAGACTCAATATACAACTTACGCGTGAAGCGCCGCTGCCGGAAAGTTCCATCGGGCAGGTGAAAGGCGTCGCTTCGGCACAGTACGATAAAAAGCGAAATACCGTTTCTCTCGCTATCGAAGAGAAACAAAACGATGATGCTGCCGGGATTCTTCAGGAGGTGGTCTCTACAATCCGTAAAGCGGGTGGGGAGGTACATACCGAAAAGATCTCACGCCCTGTGCTCAATATGACCTGTGCCTCATGTGCTTCAAGTACACAGAACATCCTTTCGTTTGTTCCCGGCGTTCTAAGCGCTTCCGTAAACTATGGCAACGGAAAGGGAAACATCGAATACCTGCCTGAAATCGTATCCCCCTCCGATATGAAGGCAGCACTGCAGGAGATCGGGTACGACCTTCTCATCGAAGAGGAAGAAGCCTCTTTTGAAAACCTCGAACATATTCAGGAGGAGAACTACCAGAAGCTTCGCCGGCAGACCATCTGGGCAGTGGTGCTGGCGATCCCGCTGGTCATCGTCGGGATGTTTTTTATGCATGCGCCTTTTGCCAATACCGTCATGTGGGCGCTGGCCACCCCCATTTTGTTTATCTTGGGGCGGCGGTTCTTCGTAGGTGCGTGGAAGCAGGCAACGCATCGTTCTGCGAATATGGATACATTGGTAGCACTGAGCACGGGAATTGCCTACCTCTTCAGCGTTTTCAATATGCTCTATCCGCAATTCTGGGAGAGCCGCGGACTCGAGGCGCACGTCTATTTTGAGGCGGCGGGCGTGATTATCGCCTTCATCCTGCTCGGGAAGATGCTGGAAGCAAGGGCCAAGGGCACTACTTCCAACGCCATCAGGAAGTTGATGGGTCTGCAACCCTCGTCGGTGGTCGTCTTCAGAGACGGACAACCGATAGAGATCCCCATCTCCGAAGTACTTGTCGATGATATCGTTCTCGTGAAACCGGGCGAAAAGATCGCCGTGGACGGAGAGGTGACCGAAGGCAGTTCGTTCGTGGACGAAAGCATGATCTCGGGAGAGCCTATCCATGTGGAGAAAATCTCCGGTGAAAAGGTGTTTGCCGGAACCATCAATCAGAAAGGAAGCTTTCGATTCAGGGCGCAAAAGGTGGGTAAGGATACACTGCTTGCCCATATCATTAAGACGGTGGATGAGGCGCAAGGCAGCAAAGCGCCCGTACAGGGACTGGTGGATAAAATTGCCGGTATTTTTGTGCCGGTAGTCATCGGCATTGCTCTGTTGAGTTTTGTCGTTTGGATGATTTTTGGTGGCGAGAACGGATTTATATACGGACTGATGACGATGGTGACGGTGCTGGTCATCGCTTGTCCGTGTGCATTGGGACTGGCTACACCCACGGCTATCATGGTGGGGATTGGCAAAGGAGCGGAAGAGGGCATATTGATTAAGGATGCCGAAAGTCTGGAGACGGCAAAAAATATCGATGTGGTGGTGCTCGACAAAACGGGAACCATCACCGAAGGCAAACCGGAGGTGAGCAGCATCACCTGGACGGAAAACGCGATACCGCTGCATCGCAATATTCTCTATAGTATAGAATACCGTTCGGAGCATCCGTTGGCAGACGCCATCACTGTCAAACTGAAAGAGAGCAGCACGCTTCTCGATAATATCTCCATAGAACAGGTGAGCGGAAAAGGAATTGAAGGGATATACCAAAATAACAAATACTATGTCGGAAACGAGTTGTTTATAGCATCAAAAAACATCGAAATTCCGTTAGAACTGCAGGATCAAATAGCCGATGAATTATATGCCGCGCAGACGGTAACCGTTTTTGCCGATGAGAAAGAAACGTTGTGCGTAATCGGAATTACGGACAAAATGAAACCTACATCGAAAGAAGCCATCGCTAAATTACGCAATATGGGCATAGAGGTGGCTATTTACACGGGCGACAACGAGCGGGTGGCTGCGGCGCTGGCTCACGAGCTCGGCATCACCAACTTTAAGGGAGGGGTACTGCCGGAAGAGAAAGCCGAATTGGTGAAGATGCTTCAGCAGCAGGGAAAGACGGTTGCGATGGTGGGCGACGGCATCAACGACAGCGGCGCGCTGGCGCAGGCTGATGTGAGTATCGCGATGGGAGCGGGGAGCGACATTGCCATGGATGTTGCCAAGATGACCATTATTTCGTCCGACCTGAACAAAATACCCAAAGCCATCCGACTATCGCGCGAGACGGTGAAGACCATTCGTCAGAACCTGTTTTGGGCGTTTATCTACAACGTTATCGGCATCCCCATTGCAGCGGGTGTGCTTTACCCCCTCACCGGTTTTCTGCTCAACCCCATGATCGCCGGAGCCGCCATGGCGTTAAGTTCCGTGAGTGTGGTAACGAATAGTCTGCGTCTCCGAGGGAAGAAAATCTGAAAAGAGTAAATAAATTTATGTTTTACACAATCGCCCGCTGAAAACAAAAATACGCTTCACGGCAGTATTGAAATATTACCCCTGTCCGCCTATTCAATTGATATACAAAGGAAAGGATTGAGGTAATATTACCTTTGTTATTTTTTTGCTCATTATATTCACCTTATCTTTGTTTTCAAATTAACACATTAAGTGAGTATATTCAATTAAAAGAAGCGATCATTGAAATCACAATAAAATACTTTTCTTTGTGCATGAAGATTTGATTTGAAGCCTTGTTTCATAGTTTTATCGAAATCCATAAACAATAGATAAGAAAACGGTCATATAATGAATGAAAAATAAATGAGGATCAAGAGGGAATAAATCCTCGCAAGTGATATTAAACTAAAAAATAACCGTATGAAAACAAAAACACTTCTTTTAATGATGTTGTTCGTCGTAACAACGTGTGTGCTAAATGCACAGAATGTGCAAGGTACATGGAAAGTACATGAAAGTAGCGGTAATCCATTACCGGAGGGATATTCTAATATAAAAATGATAACGCCCACTCATTTTATTTGGATACTGAGCGATAAAGAGGGGAATATTGTTTCCGGAGCAAGCGGGACATATACAATGACTGACGATGCTTATACGGAGACGATCTTGTACACACTCCCGGGAATGAAGTCTTGGAAAGGGAAAAAAGCCTTTTATAAGGTAGAAATTGATGGAAAAATAATGAAAAAGTCGGGGTATCTTGAGTACGACGAGGAAAAAAGATTCAGAATTCCGAAATGTGGGAAAAGATAGATTGAGTTCAATCATCTGAAATGGCTTTTGCGTTACTAACGTTAAGAAGTTGGCTATATTGTGTAGCCAACTTTACCGTTGTGTTATATTTTAATTCCGTATTATAAATAACTCGTTTTTATTATTAATTTTGCATTGTTGGGCTTATAATCCATTGATTTATCGAAAAACTTAAACGGGATATTGATTCCATCGTCTTTTATACCTTGTCGCCTGATGCAGAATAGATATTTGATAGGATTCATTTTCTACGTCTCTTCTTTTTGCTTCGGATGTAATTCTGAAAATAAATTATCCGAAGCGGAAGGGTTTTATGCCCCTGAAAACGCATTTGAAATTCATTCGGACTCTTTAGATTTGCAAGCCGGAATAGCGTCTATAGAACGGCAGGAATACGATTCGGCATGTTATTATTTGTTGAAGAGCGCTGAATCTGAGAATATTCCCATACGAACAGAAGCGTATCTTTACCTTAATTTTATCGAAACACGGCTTCACAACTACGATACAGCGTTACTTTATCTGGAACAATACCATAAGAATGCCATGCTCCTGTTTAACCGGGCGATGGAAGCCGAAAGGGTAGTTCAAGATCAGAAAGAAGATTTTAATAGCATCGTCAATGTCATTGAAAACCAAAGTAAAAGAAGGCGGATCCTGATAGGGATTTTTATTGCTGCTTTACTGATTGTAGTTTTTATGGTGATCTGTCGTGAACACAAAAAATATCTTATTTTCTCGGGAAAAAAGAACAGGGAATTGAAGCAATTAACGTCGGAGATTAAATTAAAAATGGAGGAAAAACAGGCTATTGGTTATTCGTCGTATCTGTTGCAAGCTGATATTTTTAAACAAACGCCCATCTATGCCACGATAAAGCAATTGGAAAAACAACAGGAAAACGGACAATGCCGGGTGCTTACCTATGAAAGACAAGATTTGCTTGAGAAAGAACTTGACCGGGTTTTCGAAAATTTTCAAAAAGAGCTTTGTGAAATAGATGCAAACCTGACCGCCAACGATATCAAATTGTGCTGCCTATCGCTATTGCCATTGAGCACATATGCCAAAGCGGTCTGCTTCGGTTCTACCGAAACGAATATCATCAAGCAGCGAAAACATTATATAAAAAAGAAAATGACACAAGAATCGGATAACGTTTTGCTTTTCGATTTTATATTCTCCCCGCGCTGATATAGGGAAGGGTATTCACATTGCTCTCTTCTTATCGGATAAATTTATGCTCCATCGGATGATTCACTCCGGAATATTGATTTTGAAATTATTCTTCAATAAAAACATCATAGCTTGAAATTAACAACCCTACCACTTCGGAGTAGTTATCGTGCCCGGAAGCTACTTTATTTGTTTTCAGATAAGCATCATACACTTTGTTTTGGGCATCGGACAGCGATTTATTCCTTGCAGCGAGCCAGTGTTCCCTGTTTCGTTTCAGATCGGTAATGATTTCCGGACGGATGGCCGAAACTATCGACTCGTATTCATCGGGGAGAAACAACCGAACATCGTTCAACACGTACCTGAGCGTTGATGCATAGGCGCTGTACCGGATTCTTTCGTCGTTACTGCTGGCACAAACAATAAAAGCGTACAGATTGGCTTCCGATTCGGGCGCAACACCGAACTGATGCGCCATTTCGTGGGCTAACGTAAAGGGATAGGTAAAATTCAGGCTGTAGTTATTCACATGAATTTCATTGAAAAACGGGCCGAAATACCCCGAAACTCCCGTTTTTGTATACAGAGACTCGAACATCATCGGCTTCACTCTTCTTTTGCCGTTGGGATACGACACTCTTAACGGTTGGTGTAATGACTGGTACGATCTTTCAATTTCGTACCGGATATCCTCTTTATCCATATTGCCGCAATCCACATAATGACGGTTGGCGTTATCAATAAAACGGGTGGTGAAATTTTTAAGATTTTCCGCATCGAACGATGTTTCCTGCACATTGGACCGGGCATAAAAATCTTCCCGGAAATAGGCGATCCCCCACCCAAGATAAAACCAGACAACAATGATTGTAACGAACCGGATAAAAGAAAAAAGGAACGCTGAAAAAGTGGTTTTCCGTAGGACGACAAAAACGATCAGCTTGATCAGCAACAACGATGCTGCTATTATAAACAGGTCGTATAAAGAAAAAGGAAAAAAGCCCGAAACAGAGGAGAGCATGGTGGCAACAACAGGATAAACGGTCCGCATATACCCTTCGGAGAGCATTGGGCTGCGGCTGAAAATAAAAATCATTATAAACAGTGCACCTGCAAGAATAAGCAAAGATATTAACCTTCGCTTTTGTGTTTTACTGTCGCGTTTTGATTTTGATGCCATCATCGCCAAGAATATGCCTTTTTCGTCGAAAAACAGTACAATATCCTGTTTTTGTCTTATGTCCTCGCCATATTTATCAGCGAAATCCAAGAACCGTTTTACCTTTACTTCATCAAAACCAATGTAAGTTCTTCTATTTGTTTGAAGTCTTCGTCGAAAGTCGCCAATGGCAGATCTAGGAGAAAAACCCCTACCATTTCGTTATTATGGAGTAGATACAGGAGGACATTGGTGCTTTTTCTCTATTTCTATCATTATCCTGCTCATATCTTTCGTATTTATACTCGCAAAGATACACCTTCTTCTCGAATAGACATAATCCTGAAAAACGAAAAATTATTACTGAGATAAGTGATCTATGACGGAAAAAATGAACAAAACCGCCTGAAATTTGTCTTTATAAATAACATTTAAACAGTTAGAATTTAGAATAAAGAATGACCTCTACATGATTAAAATAATTATTAAAGGTTCTAGCAGGCTTTTATGTAAAGAATAAAACAATGAAAACAATACAGTTTAAAACCAATATCAATTGTTCCAATTGCCTGGCCAAAGTAACTCCCTTTCTGAATAAGAAAGAAGGCATTGAGTCATGGAGCGTGGATATCGAAAGTCCGGATAAAATATTAACCGTGGAAACGGAAGACTTAACGTCGGAGGATATCGTGAAAACCATAAAACGTACCGGTTTTGAAGCGGAGGTGATTTGAACGCTGTTACTCGGAAAGAATGTCATTCTCCACATCAAATATTCTAAGCGGATCTTATCCCTCCTTACCGCAACCGGCCGCATTCAGCAAAACAACCAATACCGGCAGAAGAATATACCATTTATTTATTACTGTTTTAGCGTTCATCATTTTTCTTTCTGATTTAATTATTCATGAGTGAATTAAAATTTGAGATCAACCAAAAGCAAATTGATTTGAATATTGATGCCCCATTCGCTCAGAACCCCGAGTATTAACAGACCGGAATATTTATTCCGGAAATCCAAAAAAGGAGTGAGAACCAAAAACGAGTTTTAGCATTGGTTTTTTAAGTAATTTATCTTCCAGCCTGTCAGAATGTTTCTGTCTTTGCCCGCCGGATTTTAAGTCCAACTTAAAATCCGGTAGGCCTATGGGTAAGACAACTCTTTTATTTGATTATTTATCAGAGATATATTTGCGGTAAAAAACAATATTTGTTGTTTGATAACAAAAAAACTGGGGGTATGGTTACAACCTGTGTTGGCAGCGTGAAAGTTCGGGATCAATAAAAAAACGCACGGAAAAAAGTTCAGGTTATTGAGAAAAATGGTATTTTTGATTTTATTTGCGATTTAATGTATGCTGCTTCCGAGTAGACGAAACATACGTGAAACAACGTTCCGGTGAACACACAAAAATACCGAATTATTGACTGAAGAATGAGCAGAAAGTACACATTTTATAATCCGGATGGAATCTATTTCCCCGGCACTGCCCTGATCTCATAATAAATAACATGAATATGAAAAAGAGAATATTATTTACTATATTAGCCATAATATCCGGAATCGTTGTCCATTCACAAACAATTGGTTGTTTGAAGGATTTTGATTATTTAGTTGCAAAAATCAAAGCAGATTATCCCGGATACAATGACAAGGTTACAAATATCAACAGAGCCGGACTTTTGGCGTTTGAAGAGGAAATCAAGGAAAAGATTAAAGCGTACCCGGATAGTTGTTTTCATTATCTGAATCAATATGCCGGTTTTTTCAAAGATCATCATGTAAGGGTTGGGATGATTCGCAAGGGTTCGACGGATAAATCCGCCCAACCCGAGATTATGCAAACATCAAGTTATGGGAAAAATGCACAGGTTAATATTGACAGTTTGCAACAAAAAACAACGGACAATAAAGGAATAGAAGGTGTTTGGATGGGCTTTGGGGAAGAATTTGCGATTTATAGAGATAAACAAACATACATTGCTGTGGCTGTAAATTGCCCGGGGTGGCAAAAAGGACAGGTCTTATATGAATTTACTTCGCTGAATGACACCCTTTTTACCCTAACGCATCATACTTTGGTAAAAGATAAAAAAACATACACAACAAAAGCTTCCTTACATTTAGCCGGTAAGATTCTTGAATTTCATGATATGACAAGATTTGTTCGCAAGTCGAAGAATAATATTGCCGATAAATCCTTATTGAGTTCCTATACTCCGATGTATCCTAATGGAAGAAACACTTATCCGGTCTGTGTGTTTCTCAGTGATAGCACATATTATTTAAGAATACCCCTTTTTTATAGCAATCTGGCGAATGAATTTGTAGAGAAGCATTGGAACGACATCACAACTCGTCCTAATTTAATTATTGACATAAGGAATAATGGAGGTGGTCAGGATGTTTACTATCAACAACTCGCAAAGTTAATGTATACGAAACCTTACGAATCTAAGGGTGTTGAATGGTATGCCTCAAAAGGGAATATTGCTCTGTTTGAAGATGCAATCAGGAAAGGAGAAATTCCGAACGGAGAGGAAGGATTGCGATGGACACAAGCATTGGTTGCCGCTATGAAAAAGAATGAAGGCGGTTTTGTTACTCATCCCGATCAAATTATAGAGAGCGATATGGTAACAAGAGATACTGTTTACCCTGTTCCACGACATGTTGGTATTATAATGAATGAGGGAAATGCTTCATCTGCGGAACAATTCCTGTTAACCGCAAAAAGTAGCGATAAGGTTATCTTATTTGGCACAAAAAACACTGCCGGAGTGTTGGATTATTCAAATGTCACATCAACTCCTTTGCCATCGAATAATTATCAGTTGGAGTGTCCGATGACCCGCTCTAAAAGACTTCCCGAGAACCCGATTGATAACATAGGGATTGCTCCCGATATCATTATCCCATTTCCGGAAACAGAACAATTGTATGATAGATTAGATAGCTGGGTATATTTCGTGAAGAACTATTTAGAATTATTGAATCAGGACGAAACAAAGTAGAAAATGGAAAGTTGATCGAAAGATCTTCCGGTGGATCGGCGTGAGGGAGGAATAAGTAATGAATTGAAAACATCCATTGAAGGAGGAAGCAATAATAGTCAGGGTTGGAAGAAAATAAGCAAGTAATATGAAAATACATTATTTACAACACGTACCTTTTGAGGGTCTTGGGTTTATCGAGACTTGGTTGAATGAAAATAATCACGAAATGTCATCAACACGATTTGATGAAACAGATTACCATTTTCCAAACTCCGGAGAAATAGATGCTTTGATAATAATGGGAGGTCCCATGGGTGTTTATGATGAACATTTGTATTCTTGGCTATACGAAGAAAAACAATTCATCAAGGATTGTATTCAGGCAGATAAGAAAATTTTGGGTATCTGCTTAGGAGCTCAGTTATTGTCGGTTTGTTTGGGAGCCGATGTCCATTCCGCAGAAAATAAAGAAATAGGTTGGTTTAAAGTCTCGCCAACAGAAGAATGTAAAAAAATAGATTGGCTTTATGACTTATTTAAAGATGAACCTGTTGTTTTTCATTGGCACGGAGATACATTTGAAATTCCTTTAGACGGAAGTTTCAGTTTTTTGGAGTCGAACGCTAATAGTAATCAGGCATTTTATCATAATGAAAACATAATCGGGTTGCAGTTTCATGTAGAAGTAACGCCGGAAACAACGGCATTAATGTTGAAAAACGGTAAAAACGAACTGATGAAAAGTTCTTATACGCAAACAGAAACAGAAATACAGAATGGGCTTGTTCATGTGAAAAATTGCAACAGGATAATGGAGGTGATACTTGAGAATTGGCTAAAATAGCCGATAACTTTTGCCCGCGTGAGTTTGCAACCCGTGCGGGCGGAATAATACCACCCCCATACCACAAACCGCCTCACCTCTCACGCAAATAAATATGTTAAAAACCGGGAAAGAGTTGTATTTTAATTTCAAAATATATTTCTTTGCAAACAAATAATAGTGAAATGACGAATTTGCTTATAAACGGATATTGGTGGCGCTGCTTACAACTCAAAAAGTCGTAAGGAAGAGTATCACGCGTTTATAATACATCAAAAATATATAAAAGCCTGTCGTAATCCTGCGACAGGCTTTTTTGGGTTTAGACAATTCAGTAAATAGTTTTAAATATGCAACAATTTTCAATAGACGAAAAAGGGTATTACGGGGAGTTCGGCGGGGCTTACATCCCCGAGATTCTGCATAAGTGCGTAAGTGACCTCGAAGAAGCATATATGCAAATTATCGAAAGCAGGAGCTTTCAGAAAGACTTTTACGACTTGCTGCGCGATTATGTGGGACGGCCCTCGCCTCTCTATCTTTCACGACAATTGTCGGAGCGCTACGGCGCGAAAATATATCTGAAGCGCGAAGACCTCAACCATACCGGGGCGCACAAAATCAACAATACCGTCGGACAAATACTTATCGCCCGCGAGATGGGCAAAACACGGATTATTGCCGAAACGGGGGCGGGACAACACGGCGTGGCAACCGCCACCGTTTGCGCGCTGATGCAAATGCCATGCACCGTCTATATGGGTAAAACCGATGTGGAACGCCAGCAGGTGAACGTGAAGAAGATGGAGATGCTGGGCGCAACGGTTGTACCCGTCACCTCGGGAAACATGACATTGAAAGACGCTACGAATGAGGCTATTCGAGACTGGTGCAGCCATCCCGCAGACACGCATTACATCATTGGCTCCACCATCGGTCCGCATCCTTATCCCGATATGGTGGCGCGGTTGCAGTCGGTTATCAGCAAGGAAATAAAAGTGCAACTGACGGAAAAAGAAGGACGCAATTATCCCGATTACGTGTTTGCCTGTGTGGGTGGAGGAAGCAATGCCGCCGGAACCATTTATGAATATCTCGATAACGAAAAAGTCCGTATCGTGTTGGCGGAGGCGGGGGGAAAAGGAGTGGACAGCGGTGAGTCCGCTGCTACGATTCATCTGGGTAAAACCGGTGTGCTGCATGGATGTAAAACGCTCCTGATGCAAACCGAAGACGGACAGATTACGGAGCCCTATTCTATCTCTGCGGGATTGGATTATCCCGGCATCGGCCCTATTCATGCCAATCTTGCCATGCAGCACCGCGCGCAGGTGTTCGCGATCAACGACGACGAGGCGCTCCGGGCGGCTTTTGATCTCACAAGGCACGAGGGCATCATCCCCGCTCTGGAATCGGCGCATGCCCTGGCGGCGTTGGATAAGGTGGCATTTTCTCCCGACGATATTGTGGTACTGACACTTTCGGGAAGAGGGGACAAGGATTTGGAGACGTACTTTATGGAAAGTGATAAGTGATAAGGAGGAAAGGTAATTGGTGAATTTATTACTATGCTAATAGGCCAATGTGGAATTTTGAATCATTGAATTCTTGAACAGTGAAAAATTAATTATAGATATGAAATATACATTTCAAACCAACAGCAAAAAATTATGGGTGATTTGCATACACCCGTAAGCATCTATTTGAAGGTACGGGATACGTTTCCCCAGTCGGCCCTGCTGGAAAGTTCCGACTTCCATGCCAATGAGAACAGTATCTCCTATTTGGCACTGAAACCGATAGCACGTATTGAGGTGAACAGGGGTGTTTGCACATCGCGGTTTCCCGATGGCAGGGAAGAAGAAAAATCATTGTCGCAAGATTTTACCATCTCCGATGCGCTGAAAGGATTTATAGCTCAATTTGAAGTGGCAGGCAAGGAGAAAGGAAACTGCGGATTGTTTGGCTACACTACCTTCAATTGTGTGAAATACACGGAAAACATCCCCATACGCGAGAGCCGTGAAGATCGGAACGACGCGCCCGATATGTTGTATATACTGTACAAGTATGTTTTGATCTTCAATCATTTCACCGATGAAATCACCCTTGTTGAGTTGCAGGAGGAGAACGAAGTAAGCAACCTGCAAAAAGTGGAATCTTTGATAAACCAGCGAAACTTTGCAACCTACAACTTTTTTACCGAAAGGGAGGAGTACAGCACCATCACCGACGAACAGTTCAAACAAAACGTGCGTGAGGGCGTTCAGCACTGCCTGCGCGGCGATGTGTTCCAGATTGTGCTTTCGCGACGTTTCATACAGCCGTTTTCAGGTGACGACTTCAAAGTATATCGTGCGCTGCGTTCCATCAATCCGTCGCCCTATCTCTTCTATTTCGATTTCGGCGGATACCGTATCTTCGGCTCATCCCCCGAAACGCACTGCAAGATAAAAGGTTCCCATATCAGTATCGATCCGATTGCCGGGACCACAAAACGTTCCGGGAATCATCAGGATGATATGCGTGCCGTGGATTTTCTGTTGAATGATCCGAAAGAGAATGCGGAACATGTCATGTTGGTGGATCTGGCACGAAACGATCTGAGCCGGAACGCGCATGATGTGAAGGTCGATTTTTACAAAGAACCGCAATTCTACTCGCATGTGATTCACCTGGTTTCGCGTGTGAGCGGAACGCTCAGTGAGAATGCCGATTCCATAAAAGCGTTCTTCGATACGTTCCCTGCCGGAACGCTGTCGGGCGCGCCGAAGGTGCGGGCGATGCAGCTTATCTCCGAGATCGAGTCGCACAACCGTGGTGCGTACGGCGGTTGTATCGGTTTCATCGGGTTGAACGGCGATCTGAATCAGGCCATTACCATCCGCACCTTTGTGAGCCGGAACAACGAACTGTGGTACCAGGCCGGCGCGGGCATCGTTTCGCAAAGCGACGAAGAGTATGAGTTGCGCGAAGTGAATAGCAAGCTGGGTGCGCTGAAAACGGCCATCGATAAGGCGACAGGCTTGCTCAACGCCTGAGAGTAGTGTTAATGGTGTAGTGCAAAGGGTGGCCTGCGACTTCGAGTTAATAACCACGACCCGCCGCCATTCAATCACAATAAAAAGATGACAGCAATGAAAAAAATACTTATTTTCGATAATTACGATTCGTTCACATACAACCTGCTTCATGCGGTAAAATCGTTAGGCTATAGCGAGGTAGATGTTATTCGTAACGATAAGATCGATCTCTCCTCGGTGCAGATGTATGATAAAATTATCCTTTCACCCGGCCCCGGAGTTCCCGAAGAGGCCGGCTTGTTGCTCCCGCTCATCGAACAATATGCCGCTACGAAGAGCATATTGGGTGTTTGTCTCGGGCATCAGGCCATCGGGACGGTGTTCGGAGCCAAACTGGAGAACATCCCTTTTGTCTTTCATGGGGTGCAAACACCAATAACCATCATTGGCGACGATACTATTTTCAAGGATGTTCCGAAAGAGATCAAGGTTGGGCGTTATCATTCATGGATTGTATCCAAAGAAGATTTCCCAAAGGAATTGGAAATTACGGCTGTGGACGAAGCAGGGGATATTATGGCGTTGAAGCATAGGAGGCTCGACCTGCATGGCGTGCAGTTTCATCCCGAATCGATACTCACACCCGAAGGCATTACCATTATTCAAAACTTTTTAGCAAACCCATGATCGGGATCCGCCGGTTCTTCAATGTAAAAAGATCATTGCACCGCGTTGTGCGTGTTCCGATACAACCCGCTGCGGCTTGATGTTCCATAACAACATAAAAATATGAAAGAAATACTCTATAAACTTTTCGACTATCACTATCTTTCACGTGAAGAAGCCAAACAAGTATTATTCGACATTGTAAAAGGGGATATTCCCGATACGCAAATTGCTTCTCTTATCACCTCCTTCCTGATGCGCAGCATCTCTGTAGAGGAAATACTGGGCTTTCGCGACGCGTTGCTCGATATGCGGGTGAAGGTTGATTTGTCCGAATACGTTCCGTTGGATATCGTGGGAACGGGGGGAGACGGGAAAAATACCTTCAATATCTCCACATCGGCCTGCTTTGTGGTTGCCGGAGCGGGATATAATGTCGTGAAGCACGGTAATTACGGCGCTACGTCCATTAGCGGAGCAAGCAATGTGATCGAGCAGCAGGGTGTGAAATTCAGGGTCGATACCGATGCGTTCCGCCGAAGCCTCGATGCCTGTCACTTCGCCTATCTGCACGCTCCCCTGTTCAGTCCCGCGCTAAAGGCAGTGGCACCGGTACGGAAAAGCCTGGGTGTGCGCAATTTTTTCAATGTGCTGGGACCGCTGGTGAACCCTGTTCAGCCGGAATTTCAGATGCTGGGCGTCTACAATCTGGCCATGTCGAGGCTATACAGCTACATCTATCAGGAGGAGAACAAGAAATTCAGCATCGTGCATAGTATGGATGGGTACGATGAGATCTCGCTCACGAGTCAGTTCAAAGTGGTTTCCAATAAAGGGGAGCAGCTCTTTATGCCCGAAAACTTAGGTTTTAAGCGCATCGGACAGCATGAGTTATATGGCGGAGATACGCCCGAAGAAGCAGCGCAGATCTTTCGGAACGTGCTTCACGCGGAGGCAACGGAAGCGCAAATAAACGTGGTATTGGCAAATGCCGCTTTTGGCATTCAAACCATCGACCAGGAAAAGTCGATTGAGGAGTGCCTCGAAATTGCCAGAGATTCGCTCTATGGGAAAAAAGCGCTGAAAACATTGGAGAAATTTGTGGAATTAACTAACTGAAACAGACATCAGACAACAGAGTACAGACCGTCGGATATCTGAATATCCGCCTCCTGACCTCTTACAATTAAAACGAAATGAAACGAGCAGATAATTGATTTAATGATATAAAGATTCAATGAATTAAGAATGTGATTAATGTAGCAATATGCCGATTAATCAGTTGAGAGTTGACAGTAATCAGAAGTTGGAAACAAGAAGTTAGTTTTTAGTTTTTCACTTTTAGTTTTTAGTTTACTAAAGTCTTGTGTTCTGGTTCTTTTGTCTAAATTTTTAATCGTATGAAGGATATTTTAAGCGAGATAGTCGCGCATAAAAAAATAGAAGTGGCCCGTCAGAAAGCCCGAATTCCGCTTTCTGATTTGGAAGAACAGCTGTCGCGGGTGGATATTCCGTTTTGGTCGTTGAAAGAAGCTTTGGTAAATTCCGAAACGGGAATTATTGCCGAATTCAAACGTCGCTCGCCAAGCAAAGGCTGGATAAACCAATCGGCTGATGCGGGTAGTGTGACAAGAAGATATGAGGCAGCAGGGGCATCGGCACTGTCGGTGCTGACGGATGAGAGATTTTTCGGCGGAACGCTCGGCGACTTGCGAGATGCTGTCCAAACGGTGAAGATTCCGGTGATACGAAAAGAGTTTATCGTAGATGAGTATCAACTATTCGAAGCGAAACTTTCCGGAGCAAGCGCAGTCTTGCTTATAGCCGCCGCCATCACGCCGAAAGAGTGCAGGCGATTCACGGAGCTGGCGCACCTGATGCAACTGGATGTCTTGCTGGAGCTGCATGATGAGCGGGAAAACCGATTATATCACACCTCTCAACACGATTATCGGAATTAACAATCGTAATTTGGGCAGTTTTGTCACGGATATACAAAAATCGTTTAAGATGATCAATCTGCTTCCCAAGGAGGCGGTATTGGTTTCGGAAAGCGGCATCTCGGATGCAGAAATCGTAAAAGAGTTACGGGAAGCGGGATATAAAGGATTCCTT
>AGTN01044957.1_pt1 | contig 29971 bp, 24 predicted proteins | sample 314218 | NCBI WGS metagenome assembly AGTN01 (sample SAMN02954264, study PRJNA73603) | bioreactor metagenome | biome: terrestrial; feature: non-aerated bioreactor; material: poplar woody material; isolation source: poplar biomass | place: USA | collected 2006-12 | reverse complement strand
TATAGTAAGTCGTTCTCTTTAATCTTACTTGCCGGACCGGGCATCTTTAAATCGACCGTTTTGTGAAAACGATTTCGCGAATGAATCCTTCGGATTTCAAGGATGCTTACGTTATAGTTTTGGGTGATGTTAAGCTCTTGAAGGGATCTGTTGATAAAAGGAGATTTTTCTCCTACCGCCACTCTATACAGGTTATCCGCAAGCTGGTATTCCGATGCTAACTGTTTTAAGGATTTATCATTTTTTACGGTCGATTTTTCCTTATCCCTGCCTTTTACTAATATTTTACTAAGAGGCCAAAGCAATATAATACCCAGAGTCAATGTAATTGCCCCGATAGGCAGAAATGAAAAAAAGGATAATTCTTCAAGGCCTCCGCTTATTAATGCGTCATTGATGATCAGGTTAGGCGGCGTACTGATGAGGGTGAGTAATCCTAAACTGCTGGCAAAAGCCATCGGCATTAGAAACCGTCGTGAATCGGTTTTCGCCTCCGTCGCCAAACTCATTACGATAGGAAGCATAAGGGCAACCGTACCCGTGTTGCTTATAAAGCCTCCTATACCGCCTGTTACCAACATGACCAATATAAAGAGTTTTAACTCGCTGTTGCCCGCTAAAGCAAGAATCTTGGTGCTTATCATTTTGGCAAGTCCGGTTTGGAAAATACCTCCTCCCACAATAAACAGGCACACCATCATGATAACCACTGAATTGGAGAAGCCCGACAATGCCTCTTCCGGCGTCAGTATTTCGGTCAGCATCAATAAAACAACCGCAGACAGAGCGACAATATCGGATCGTATTTTTCCCCAGACGAAAAAGATTACTGCCAGTAATATAATTCCAAAAACGATGAGAATGTTTATATCCATATTATGTATACTATTCAACTATCCTGTAAATACTGCACCATCGCTGCCATCTATGTTGAAAGCAGGGACCTGTTAAATCAAACTGCTAAATATATAATATATACCTGATTTACAAACTCAACAGAGAGATTCCTTCTCGCTTCACCGTTTATCTATGCAGTCTGTATGTCGACAGATGTATTGTATGGTTTTCGTCAAAACAGACCCAGAGCGTCTAAGGAGCATCTGTGTATCAAAAATAACATTGGAACGGTGGCAAAGATACAAAAAAAGGGACGATATTTTAATATGTCGATGGAATTAATGGGTTAATGTAATCACTGTACCAATAAAATTAACACTTGTCGTGCAACATTTTTGGATTTCTTTCATCTATATAATATAGAGGCATGTTTAGGAGAGATATTTCTTCATTTCGGGAGTTTTTTAGAGAAAAGGAAGATAATTATATAATATACTTTTACAATGGAAAAGACAGTAATACGGTTTTTGATTATTCTGCTGTGTGTAACTGCCATTGCGTCATGCAGCCGGAATGATGATTTGCACCTTACGGGAGTTGACGGAAAGCCCAGTCGCATCGGATACAACAATGCGGAAGACCACAAGGGAAACGCTTTTTTTATTATCAGGGCAGCCGGCTTTCCAAAATAAAAGAGATAAAAGGATCCATTCACCAATTTAACTATGAAAATAACGAATTGGTGTCTATTTATACTTCTCCTGAAGATAAAGAAGTAGCAGACGGGCATGGATCCACCCTGTTCAAAAAAGAAAGCCGTGATAAGATCATTATTGAATCTTCAGGGGAGCCGGGCTTTGAATTGTTCCGTAAAGAAATGGAATTGAATGAGAACAATGTTCCTTTGAAAATAACAGACGCGGGAGTTTACGCGTATACCGGAGCCAACGGAGAACTCTCGAAGATCAGTGACGGACATTTTTATGCGGTATTTACGTATGAACCCTCCACTCATAACCTGATACGGCAGGTTATTTATGATATAGAGACCGATGAGAAAATAATCAGCTATGACTACGAGTATGACAGCAATACGGGAGCTTTTTCGCGGATAGACCTTCCTCTTTGGTATTATACCTATCAGGCGTATGGTAATAGAGACTACAGGAGCGCTTACAACAGACTTTTCTTTAACTATTCCAATAATCTGGTTAAAGAAACAGTGTATGATGAGGGTGCGGCACAGGAGAAAATCTTTCGCTACACCTATAAGTACAATGAAGGGAATGCCCCTGTTTTCATGGAGCACGATACAGAGGATGTTCCCAACATCTCAATTACTTATTAAGGCAATCCCCGCGGTTTTTTAGAAACCTTGTCTTTCTGTTGAGTTTTGATAGCATCGTTTCCCGGATTGTTTGAGATGATGATATGCGTCGAGTACGTGTCGTGTTTGGCCGGAATGATCGGCTCAGTCTTGCTGCATGTAGGCTTTCATAATCCTATCCGTTCTTTTTTGCCTTTTTCGAATTCCGGCGCGCACAGGGTCAAAATCATGTCCGGAAGGAACCACTAATTCCCCACCGGTTGATATGATCTGCATGCTTTTCCCGACAAACTCATACCGGACCGATCCCGCAGGTCGCTGATTAATGGGTGTGCCGTTCGGCGTTGTTACGCTCCAATGAATCGTATATTCTTCAGGAGGATATAAGACCTGGATTCGATCAAATTTGGTGGGTAGTCTTGTAAACGGTGAGACCTTCAATACTTCCGGTTCTTCTTGAGGAAGTATCTGTAAGAGGATTTGCGAGGGAAGCTGCAAAGGTTTTTGTTCGGGCGTGATGAGTGACTCTCGAAGCCTTTTCTTCATCTCCTCGTTGAAATCCTGCGCGTTTAGCTCCAAAGCAAAAATTCCGATGGCTACATACAAAGGAAAAAGAAACGATATTTTCTTCATCATCCCGATGCAATAAGGGTGGAAAGAGTTCTACATATAGTATAGATGCGGTTTTCCAAAAATGCTGCATGGTTTTCTGTTAAAGAAACCTGTATTTGAGTTAACTATTAATAAATGAGAGGAATTAATTATTCCTGCATGGAGAAACTGTGGGAGCCGATATGGTGTCCGTCGGCAAAAATATCGGTCTTATAGGTGCCGGGCATAAGGAACTCTTCGATGTCCCAATACAGGGTAACGGGAATCTCCGCGCCGCCGTATTCCACGATACGTTTCATGGAATACTGGATGTTACTGTTTTCATACGGAAATGTGTTCGATGCGCTTTTTGAGAGTACCGAACCGTCGGGTGCCATAATGCGAACAAAAACCGTACGTTCGCCGGGTTCGGTAGTAATGTTGCGGGCGATGGTAAAAGAAACAATAAATTGTGTGCTCCGGCTCAATCTGGATTGTTCGCGACCCCTGTCGTTCACCGCTTTTGCACTGATATTGGTGGCAACCAATTGAGCTGCTAATGAAACTTTCTCCGAAAGCTGCTGTCGTTCCTGTGATACCTGTGTGAGGGTACGGGTAGTTTCTTTATATTGCCGGGTAATCTGCTGGTTTTCGGCACGCAGCTCCTCGTTCAGCCTGTTCAGCGAGTCGATCTGCTGAATGTAGGAGCGCAATATCTTGCGAAGAGTGGCCAGTTCATCTTTCAGCCGTTTTATTTCCGCTTGATCGGTCGCTTTGGTCAGTCGCAACTCTTCCTGCAGGCGAAGTACTTTAGCCTGTTCGTTTTCGAGCTTGTAAAGCAGCGAGTCGTTCTGGACACTGAACTTGAATCCTTCGTATTGCAGGGAGATGGCTTCATATTCGTCCTCCAGTTCCTGTTTATCCACGGTAAACTGCTCCTGCATTTCGTTCATTTGCGAATTCTTTGTAACGAGGAATCCGATCAGTATGGCCAGCACTACAGCCAACACACCAATCACAGCAATAAGTTGAGGAGTACGTTCCTTAAAGTCTATCTTCATCAAAGCACTTATTTTCCAATCGACTGCAAAAATACACGTTTTCGCCTTAAAAACCCAATGATTGCGAGCACTTTTTCGTTAATTTAAGATTCTCCGCCCTCCCTGCATTCGATACCTGCCGGTTTCCAACCGATTGATACCGTTTTCTTCTTAAAAATAGATAGGTTTTCGTTCTTCAAAAGGTCTCTTCGTAATTCATTTTTTAAGATTTATTTTGCTTATCTTTATCCACTCAAACAGTAGTCGTTCGGTAAATTTTTACTTAATGATCGTATAATCAAATTACCCCATTAAAATCTTGTGTTTTGAAAGAAATACATACTGTCGCTAATCGGACAGTCACGGATGATTCTTTGGAAAAATGACGAACTGTTAAAATAGAGAAACCGTTAAAAAAGAAAAAAATGAGAAAACCGTTCTTAAGTTTTGTGTTTAGTCTCCTTTTTGTACTTGCCGTCTCAGCCGATGAGGGAATGTGGATGCTTCATTTATTAAAACAGCAAAAACTTCCCGAAATGCGGGAACTCGGACTGAAGCTGCAGGATTATGATATTTATAACCCCAATGGTATTTCCATCAAGGACGCGGTGGTGCAATTCGGCAGCGGATGCACGGGCGAAGTGATCTCTTCACAGGGACTTGTGTTCACCAACCACCATTGCGGCTACGAACAGATACAGAATCATAGTTCGTTGGAGAATAATTACCTGGATAACGGCTTCTGGGCGATGACGAAAGCGGAAGAACTTCCCAACCAGGGACTTATGGTGACTTTTATCGATAAAATGGAAGATGTTACGGATTACGTGAAGCAGTGCCTGAAGAGAGATAAGGAGCAGGATACGGACGGGCTTTTTTTCCTTTCCCCCTCTTATCTGAACAGGATAGCACGCGAAAAAGCAGGCGAAGAGTTTCTCAACGATAATCCCGGTACGGCTGTAGAGATAAAACCGTTTTTCGACGGGAATCACTATTATATGTTTATGAAAAAGATCTATTCCGATATTCGATTGGTAGGAGCTCCGCCAAGCTCTATCGGGAAATTCGGAGCAGATACCGACAACTGGATGTGGCCAAGGCATACCGGCGATTTCTCCCTGTTCCGTATCTATGCGGATGAGAACGGAAATCCGGCAGCATACTCTCCATCGAACGTGCCGCTCAGGCCGAAACGCTGGCTGAAAATTTCCACCAAAGGGGTTCAGGAGAACGATTTCGCGATGATTCTCGGATTTCCCGGCAGCACACATAAATATTACACCTCGTGGGAAGTAGCGGAACGGAGAGATATCGATAATAGTGTGCGGATTAATATGCGGGAGGTGCGTCAGAATGCCATGTTGGGAGAGATGCTGAACGATCCGGCCGTGAATATTCAATATGCCTCAAAATACTCCGGTTCCACAAACGGGTATAAAAATGCCATCGGCACCAATTGGGCTGTCAATCTGCGCGATTTCGAGCAGGAGAAACGTGATCAACAAAACCGGATGCTTGAATGGGCGCGCAGAAACAACCAACCTCAATATATACAGGCCCTGAATGAAATAGAACGTATCGTAAAGGAACGCGCCGGGCTTCGTTTCACAGACCGGATGCTGAATGAGGGGATTAGACGCGGGGTGGAATTCGCCTCCATACCTACTGCAACAGCGGACTTACTGGCCAATGCACTGGAAGAGGGGAGTCAGGCTGAAGTGGAAAGACTGACACAGCAACTGACGGCAGAATACTATTCCTTCGCGAATAAAGATTACAACCGTGAAGTGGATAAAAAAGTCGCTAAAGCCATGATTAATGAATACATACGTTTGGTCCCGAGAGAGAAACAACCTCGCTGTTTCGATGCTGTCTACTCTGTTTTTGAAGGAGATTCCGACTCATTTGTGGAATTTATTTTTGATAATTCCCTTTTCGGAAGCGAAGAGAAGCTGCAAAAATATATTTTGGGAATACCGGACCCGGAAACGCTTAAAAACGACCCGTTATTTCTTTTTGCAAAGTCTATACAGGAAGAAGAGGTATCGCTTCGTTTGCAGTTAAGTGTATTCGATGCCCCGTTTTCCATTGCCCGACGAACCTATCTGGAAGGCATTCTTGCCATGGACGGGCTTTACGGGCATTTTCCGGATGCCAATCTGACCCTCCGGTTATCGTATGGACAGGTGAAAGGCTACAAACCACGCGATGCGGTCTTTTATGCACACCAGACTACCATGGAGGGAGTGATGGAAAAAGAAGATCCCCATAATTGGGAATTTGTGGTGCCGGAAAAACTGAAAGAACTATACCGTGAAAAGGATTTCGGGCCGTACGCCTTACCTGATGGTAGGATGCCCATAGCTTTTGCCGCCACCACTCATACAACCGGAGGCAATTCTGGTAGTCCGGTGATGAATGGCGACGGAGAATTAATCGGTATCAACTTCGACAGGAACTGGGAAGGCGTAGGGGGAGATATCCAGTATTTACCCGATTATCAACGCAGTATAATTGTAGACATACGTTATGTACTCTTTGTAATTGATACATTTGCCGGCGCTGTTCATTTGATAGAAGAAATGGAGTTGAACTAATATAATTTTTGCAATGCTTCATCCAAGTCGGCTTTTATATCGTCTATGTACTCAAGCCCCAGTGATATTCGAAGTAAATTCGGATAAACGCGGATTGGCGCCATGTTCAGCGCTTTTAAATGTGTAAGCTGTGGTCTGATAAATAGGAACCGCTCTTGCGCCGGTTACCGGATCGGATTCCTGTCCCGCATGAATTTGCAGGGTTTCAAAATATTTTTTTCATATTTACCAAAATTAATATTCTGCAAAAATAGAAGAAAAAACGAGAAAACGATATGATTAGCCAGGAATAGGTGATAAACTAATACTTACTCTATAAATAACCGGCTTCGGGCAATCATGCAGGCCCCGACGATGCCCGCCTTGTTTTTCAGTTTCGACGAGACAATTCGGGAATCTTTGTTTACCAGGTTAAGTGAATATTTTCTGATAGAACTTCGGATAGGCAGCATTATAAATCCTTCGGTTTCAGCCACCTGCCCTCCTACGACCACTAATTCGGGATTGAAAATGTTAATGAGCCCGGCGATATATTTTCCTAATTTATATCCTACCTCCTCCACAATCTCGATACAGAGGGGATCTTCCATGTTGGTGGCTTTAATGATATCGGTCAGCGTGAGTTTGTCTATATCTTTCACTTGCTCGGTGAGGATGGTACTCTCTCCTTTCGCAATACGTTCTAAAATTGTTCTGTGAATGGCCAGTCCCGACGCTTCGGTTTCGAGGCATCCCTTTTTTCCGCAATGACAAAGAATCTCGTTTTCGAATGTAGGAAAATGTCCGAATTCGCCGGAAAAACCCGATTTACCATAATAGGGCTTCCCATCTATAATAATGCCAATTCCGAGTCCCCATGAAACATTTACAAAAATAACGTTCCGTTCACCTTCCACAACTCCCTTCATATATTCGCCATAGGCCATCGCACGCGTGTCGTTGTCGATGCCGACGTTGTAGTTTAATTTCTTCGTGAGTGTTTCGCTTATGGGGCTCTCACTAAAATAGAAGCTGCTGTAGCTGTATCCCGATTCGGGGTTCACCCGTCCCGATATGTTCAAATTGACGTTGTAAATTTTCTTCTTCAGCTCACCCGTCTTGTCTATGAATTTTTGAATGTGATCACATAGCTTATCAAACGATTCAGGGGTGTTTTCGTAAGTATAAGAAATTCCCATCTGGTGATCCACAAGGTTTCCCGTAAAATCCATTAAAGCAATGTTCAGATGATGACGGCTCATATCCACTCCGACAAAATAGGCCGATGAAGGATTCAGGCCATACACGCTCGGATGCCTTCCGCCGGGGGTGTTGATTTTACCAAACTCCGCTATCAACCCCTGATCCATAAGCTCTGCAATAAACTTGGTAACTGTGGGTACACTCAAATCGTGCTCTTTTGCCAGTTCGGCTATGGTGTCGTTGCCCGTAGAAATGAAATGGGTGATAATGTCTTTCTTAATCTGTATGTTTTTAGGGCTCTTGTCGCTTTTTAAAAAAAAATTCTTTACCATCATCTTCTTAATAAATAAACGTAGATTGTGTCAATTATTGTGCTTTTATCTTGAGATTTGTCTAAAAGGAAAAAAGAACCCTATGCTTACGAATAGGAATCTTATGACGGATCATCATCAAATAATAATAGTACCTCTAAATGTACAAAATTACGAAATGTTTTCAATAATCAAAGAATGAAATGCTTTATTAATTTCCTTCCGTGTTTTTTTATTTTTTTAGATAATTTCCCCATCTTTGTAAAAAGAGAATGCACGATGTACATGCGCGGGATTTTTCATGACATTGAAACGAGCATGTACGGCGCGTTATTCGGGCTTATGCCGGTATTTGGCGTTACCGAAAATAACCACCTGAATGTTTGCGATAAGAGAGAGCAACGTCAAACTTGTTTGAACTTTGCCGAACGTAGCAAACATCTAAATTTACGAAGTAAATTGAATTTTGCGATAAGCTAAATAAGCAACGTCAAACTTGTTTGAACCTTGCCGAACGTAGCAAACATCTAAATTTACGAAGTAAATTGAATTTTGCGATAAGCTAAATAAGCAGAGGACAAGCTTGTTTGAACTATGCCAAGCGAGCAAACATCAAATTTACAACGTAAATTTGAATTCAATGGATACATCACTAAACCAATAAATCACTAAATCAACGATCTATGAATTACTTCTATCTTGTACCTGTCGCATCAATAGTAGCGCTATTGTTTGCCTATTACTTCTTTAAAAGAATGATGAAAGAGAGTGAAGGCACGGAAAAAATGAAGACCATCGCGCGTTATGTGCGCGAAGGAGCCATGTCGTACCTCAAACAGCAGTACAAAGTGGTAACGGCGGTTTTCATTATCCTGGCGCTCATTTTTGCCGTAATGGCTTTTTTTGGCTTACAGAATAATTGGGTACCTTTCGCGTTCCTCACGGGAGGATTTTTTTCGGGATTGGCCGGTTTTTTCGGAATGAAAACGGCTACGTATGCTTCGGCCAGAACGGCCAACGCCGTACGTCGCTCACTGAACAGCGGATTACAGATCGCCTTCAGGTCGGGCGCCGTGATGGGACTGGTTGTTGTAGGGCTGGCATTGCTCGATATATCCGCATGGTATCTTATTTTAGACTTCTTTGTAGAGGAGGCAGGCGCCGGGCATAAACTGATCATGATTACCACCACCATGCTTACTTTTGGGATGGGCGCTTCCACACAGGCGCTGTTTGCCCGCGTGGGAGGCGGGATCTACACCAAGGCTGCCGACGTAGGCGCCGATTTAGTGGGAAAAGTAGAGGCCGGCATTCCTGAGGATGATCCGCGTAATCCGGCCACCATCGCCGATAATGTGGGCGATAACGTAGGTGATGTGGCCGGTATGGGGGCCGACCTATATGAATCGTACTGTGGCGCTATTCTCTCCACAGCCGCCTTGGGGGCATCAGCTTTTGTATTAAACCCGTCGATGCAGCAGAATGCCGTTTTTGCTCCCATGATCATCGCAGGTATTGGTGTCTTCCTCTCCATTTTGGGTATTTTCCTGGTAAAAACAAAGGAGAATGCCACCATGAAGCAGCTCATGGCAGCCCTCAATAGGGGAGTGAATGTGAGCGCGTTTCTTATAGCTATCTGCACGTTCGGCATTTTATATCTGCTGGGGTTCAGTAACTGGATGGGATTGTCTTTTTCTGTGATATCGGGTCTGCTTGCGGGGATTATTATAGGACAGGGCACTGAATATTTCACGTCGCATTCCTATAAGCCTACAAGAGATATTGCCGATAGTGCGAAAACAGGCCCTGCAACCGTTATTATTTCCGGAATGGGAACGGGATTTATCTCTACAATTGTCCCTGTAGTTACCATCGTGCTTGCCATTCTTATCTCCTACCTGGCTGCCATTGACTTCGATGTAGAAAACATGCTCATGGCTGAAAACCTGAGCATAGGATTATACGGTATTGCTATCGCGGCGGTCGGGATGCTTTCTACCTTGGGTATTACATTGGCTACGGATGCTTATGGCCCCATAGCCGATAACGCCGGGGGTAACGCGGAGATGAGCGGACTAGAACCTGAAGTAAGGAGGCGTACCGACGCGCTGGATGCGTTGGGCAACACCACCGCCGCCACAGGAAAAGGATTTGCCATAGGTTCGGCGGCATTGACGGGATTGGCGTTGCTCGCATCCTATATGGAGGAGATTCGGATTGGAATGCTCCGCCTCGGCGACAATGTGCTTGAGTTTGCCGATGGCGAAACGGTAGAGGTGGCGCAGGCAAGCTTTGTCGACTTCATGAATTATTACCAGGTGACGCTGATGAACCCGAAAGTGCTTGCCGGTATCTTTTTAGGGTCGATGATGGCTTTCCTCTTCTGCGGATTGACCATGAACGCCGTTGGAAGAGCGGCGCAGAAAATGGTGGAAGAGGTGCGCCGCCAGTTTCGTGAGATAAAAGGAATTTTAACCGGTGAAGCTACACCCGATTATGCACGCTGTGTAGCCATTTCCACCAAAGGGGCACAGCGCGAGATGCTTCTGCCCTCCCTGTTGGCGATTGCCGCTCCGGTTATCGTGGGACTCTTAATGGGCGTGTCCGGGGTAATGGGATTGTTGGCCGGAGGCTTAGGAGCCGGTTTCGTGTTGGCCGTCTTTATGGCCAATTCGGGGGGAGCCTGGGATAATGCAAAGAAATATATTGAAGAGGGCCATCTGGGCGGAAAAGGAAGCGATGCACACAAAGCGACCATTGTGGGAGATACCGTGGGCGATCCGTTCAAAGATACATCCGGCCCGTCGCTCAATATCCTTATTAAACTGATGAGCATGGTGGCTATAGTAATGGCGGGTTTGACCGTGTCGTGGAGCCTCTTGTAAATTCGTGCCTTTTAGGGATTATTTTCATTTTAGATTCATCCGGTTTCGATAACATGTTGTATCTTTGATGTTCTAAAATTTCAGAAGAATCCACAATATTAAATACAAAAATTATGAGCTTTTTAACGAACGACAAATTAACCATTGTAGGAGCTGCCGGTATGATTGGTTCCAACATGGCACAAACAGCGGCCATGATGCGTTTAACACCCAATATCTGTCTGTACGACCCGTTTGCACAAGGTCTGGAAGGTGTGGTGGAAGAAATGCGCCACTGCGGTTTTGAAGGCATCAACTTCACGTTCTCCACAGACGTGAAAGAAGCCTTTACAGGAACAAAATACATGATCTCATCGGGTGGAGCACCACGTAAAGAGGGTATGACCCGCGAAGATCTGTTGAAAGGAAACGCCGAAATCGCAGCTCAACTCGGCAAAGACATCAAATCCTATTGCCCCGATCTGCAGCATCTCACCATCATCTTCAACCCGGCAGACATTACCGGTCTGGTGGCATTGATCTATTCCGGTCTGAAACCTTCTCAAGTAACTACCTTGGCGGCGTTAGACAGCACCCGTTTGCAAAGCGAACTGGCAAAACACTTTGGTGTCGAGCAGAGCAGTGTCACCGGCGCCCGTACCTATGGCGGACACGGCGAACAGATGGCTGTTTTTGCTTCTACCGCGAAAGTAGACGGTACACCTTTGACAGAGCTTATCGGAACCGACAAGCTGACCAACGAAGCTTGGGCCGATCTGAAGGTACGCGTTACCAAAGGCGGCGCTAACATCATCAAACTGCGTGGCCGTTCCTCGTTCCAGAGCCCTGCATACGCTTCGGTTGAGATGATTCGTGCAACGATGGGCGGCGAAGCGTTCCGTTGGCCTTCGGGATGCTATGTGAATAGCCAGGGCTTTGAACATATCATGATGGCAATGGAAACTACGTTGGACAAAAACGGCGTTTCGTTCGGTGAAATAAAAGGAACCGATGCGGAATTAGCAGAACTGCAACAGAGCTACGGGCACCTCCTGAAACTTCGTGACGAAGTAATCTCTATGGGTATTATTCCTGCAACGGATCAGTGGAACATTATAAACCCGAACTTATAAGAGCGTGAAATCCGGCTATAATTGATGTAGTCAATCCTATATAAAAAGAGACGGCTAACAGCCGTCTCTTTTCAATTATCGCTTCAGGAAGATGCCACTGCCTGCATTATCTCTCCACATACGTCCTTACTTATGACCTTCATGTGACCTTCACGTTCGCATGAGTTGGCCCGCCCTCTTGTTGTTATCGCTCCACGTAAGTCCTTACTATGCCCTCCGTCGGGGCAAGCATGGTAATCTTATATCCTCTCTTTTGCAACAGATTAATGAGCGGTATGGGCGGAAACGGGGCGATAAATTCCATGCATTCGCCTGGCCGAAGTTTTTCGGCTTGTGCGAGCACGGCATCCTTTGGATGGTCGCCCGCATCAATGATCGGCCGTACATCCAGCGTAAAGGTAACAGCCGTATCCGGCCCTTTTTTCGCTACAGGGACGGGATGGTCCTCGTAGCCGGAGTGAAAATTTTCTTCCAGTGACGCCATGCCCACTTCTTTACGAAGAGTACTCACCATTTCCACTACGTTTACATTTCCCACTTTGGCTGCTTGTTGCAGCGAGGTTACTTTTGCCACGGTTTTTCGCAGCACGGGATTTTTCAGTGCGGCAAAGGCGGGGGAGAACGCCTTTAGCATCTCCTCCAGTTCCGGATAGTCGTTTAACAACTCCGCTACTTTTGTGTCGGGAGTTATATTCGTTTTATTTTCGTTCATACCTATGAGACATTTGTATTCAAGTTGTTTCCGTGTTTTCCTCTGTATGTATGTCTTCCTTTTGCTCGTACGATAACAGACGTTGATCACCTTCCAGCTTGCGCATCTGTGTGATATCCTGCGTTACTTCCACTACCCCCAGATATTCGCCTTCTTTTCCGCGAACGGCGGAATATTCGATATAAATGAACCGGCTCTGAAAGCCCGACATCCAAAAAACGGCTTTGTTCTCTTTTCCGCTTTTAAAATCGGTAAGGATCTGTTCTACCACATGCACGCTTCCGGGCGGATGACACATACGCACATCGCGGCCGATAATGGAACGGTTCCGCTCAAAAACACGGTTCGGGCTATGCGAGAAGAAACGAACCTTGTCGTTTTTATCTACATAGGTAATATCGATGGGAAGATGCAGGAAAAGTGCTTCCAACTCATCCAGATCAAATGCTCCCGATGAGAGACGTATGGCATTGGCCGTTACGTATTCCTGTTTTTCCACTACCACTCCCGTGGGTTTCCATTCATCTTCGGGGTCGAACAGGCAATAGCCGAAATCGGGTGTCTCCTGATACACTTTATACCATTCGTCTTCCGTGAGCGTATCCATCGCCATTGGTAAAAGAATCTCCTCTTCCTTCATGATCATCCCGCCAATCATCTCCACCGTGTGATCGAGTACCAACTGAATGGTCGATTTCAGTTCTTGCGCACCGGTGATAGAGGATGAGAGCGCTTCGTGGGAGTTCTTCAACAAGCCCCGCGTTTCATCGTGCTTACCCCACATCACCTTGGGAGGTCCCGTAATCAGATGCTTTTCCAGAAACGGGAAGAGCAGATACTCTTTCCGCAGATAATGCTTATCGATGTCGGAGAAGTGATTGAAGATGGTACGCAATTGCAACACATATCCGGGAACCTGCGCATCGGTTATCTGCTCTGCCTTTTTTTTCACCTCTTCGTATGCCTCAATTTCCTTCCGGAGCGCTTGATTCTCTTTCTTGAACGTATCTACCGGATGTCCGGCGGGAATTGGTTTCGCTCCTTCCAGGTCGATGCTCCCGTCGAGCACGGCGGTGTGCAGGTCGCAGAATTCAAGTATCTCTTCTTCGGTAAGCGCATTGCTGTTGATGAGTTCCTGTTCCACTTCCACCACTTCGCTATAAGGGATGTTTCGCAGGACGTCAACCAGCCGTTGTCGCAATATTTCGGGATTATCTCCTTCGTGCAGCCGGAGAAGGAGGTGGCGTAGCAATTCTTTGCGTTGCGATGAATTATTGATAAGTTCGCTCATATTCTTCTTTTTATTACTATGGATGAGAGGTTATTCTTCTCCCCGGATCATGGTTAATAACATTTTAAAAGACTCGACTGCGTTCAAGGCATGCGGAATATTTGCCGGCATGATGATACAATCTCCTTTTTTTAACAGATGCGGAAGCCCGTCGATACGAATTTCAGCTACGCCATCCAGAATCTGCACAAAAGCATCGTAGTTTGCCGTATGTTCGGTCAGTCCCTGATCTTTGTCGAAAGAGAAAAGGGTGATATTTCCTGCCTTGTTTTTTGTTACTTGTTTGCTGATTACTCCGCCCGAAGCGTACTCAATTGATTCTTCGAGAGCAATCACTTTTGATTTTTCGTATGTTGCCATAATCTTCTTTTTTAGTTGTTACTATGCAAATGTACTATGTAGCATCTGTATAAATTGTAACCCAAGTTACATAGTTCTTGTTTTAGTAAACTTTAATGTTTTTTAGGCTAATGGATTTATTATCAAGAGTTATTCCCTTATTTCCCGACAAAACCATTCTTTCACTCAACCCGTTTGTAAATCGATATTTTTTATGTAAGTTTGCACAGCTTGTTTACGACATCAGAACTCCGATGAATATTTCTACATCTGACCATATCAGCTTATTCTCAAAATTCAGAGAAGGGGACAGCCATGCGTTTTCCTTTTTTTATGAACTCTATATAAACGATTTGTACGCTTATGGAATAAGCCTTGGAGGAGAGAAAGAAGTGGTGAAAGATGCCATTCAGGATATATTTCTGAAAATATATTTCGAGGTAAAAAATTTCTCTTCCATCGATCATTTAAAATATTTTTTACTAAAATCCCTCAAAAATAGACTTTATAATATTTATAAATCCGCGGCGGTTTCAACCACAACCGGTATTTCTAAAGATATCCCGAGCTTTTCTATTACGACAACCGTATTGGATCAGATCATTGATGAAGAAGACCGCACCATTATTCAACAACAGATAGAAGATCTCCTTTCGAAACTGACTCCCAGGCAAAAGGAAGCCATATACCTCCGTTTTATTCAGGAACTGGAATATGAGGAGATTGCCGAGATAATGAACATAACACAACATGCCGCCCGAAAGTTGATTTCCCGCTCCCTGAAAAGATTAAAAGATAGTGAACCGTTACTGTTCATGTATCTGGCTGTGTTATTTTTCTCTTAATTTTTATTTTTTTGAAAAAAATGGGTATAAAAAATATCCGATTTGTATATATAATGAATTATTAAGATAAATGCAGATAGAAAAATATAAAAACTATACCGCTATAGATTTTCTTAAAGACAAGGATTTTCTTAGGTGGCAACTCTTCAGAGGCGAAGAAGACATGTTATTCTGGAAGAATGTGATGGAGGAATATCCGGCTCTGGAATCGAGGATAGAAGAGGCTATTACCCTCTATAAAGACAATATACGGCTTAATGATTTCAAAATGTCCCGGCCGGAAATATTCGGCAGACTGGCATCATTACAAGGCCTGATCGACAAAAAGAGAAAACGAAATTCAAGGCTTGTTATATGGAGCGTATCCGCCATAGTGGCGGGCATCTTTATTTTTATTATTGCTTTGCCCTTTATCTTTAATAAAGACAACAATGTGCAGGATATCGCAACCTTTGCTCAAACATTGCCCGATAACGACGATTTTTATTCGTCCGACACCAAGCTGGTACTGTCGGAAAACAATACCGTTATTTTAAATAATACGGAGTCGTCTGTCAAATATGAAGAAGATGCGATAAAAGCAGATGGTACCCTTATTCTCAAAGAAGAATCGTCACCTTATAACCAATTGATCATCCCTTATGGCAAACGCTCCACTATAATATTTTCCGACGGAACAAAAGCATGGGTAAACGCAGGCAGCAAGCTGGTATATCCTGCCGAATTCGACAAAGAAAAAAGGGAGATTTATATAGATGGGGAAATTTATATAGAAGTTTCCGAGGATAAAAAACGCCCGTTTGTAATAAAAACGAAGCAAATGAATATCAGGGTATTGGGTACTAAATTGAATGTTTCGGCTTATGAAGCCGATAAGACAAAAAGCGTTGTACTGTTATCCGGCTCGGTTCGTATTTCTTCCAATGCGCACAACAAGAAAATAATCTTAAGTCCCAATCAAATGTATTCCGATCTGGATAACTCGGGTTCCGTTGAAAACGTGGATGCAAGCATCTATATTTTATGGGCACAAGGATTATACCAGTTTGAAAGTGAAAAGCTGGGAAACATCCTCACCCGCCTTGAACGGTATTACGGCATAAAGATCGAATGTGATGACACCATAGCAGAATTGAAATGCTCCGGAAAACTCGACCTGAAAGACGACCTGAACAAGCTGCTGGCGGAACTTTCCCGTGCATTACCCATCAAATACCGGCAAAATGCCAACGGAAGCTATACAATGCAAAAACCCTAAATTTTAAAAGAAAGCGCCTATGAAGAAAATCTGACTCCTAAAAAAACAGCAACCGGATGATAGGTTCAGTACCATCCGGTCAGAATTTAAATGTAAAACCAGTTAAAGTTTCAAATTCAAATCATTACAAATGTATGACAAAAAACGAACACCTTAGCTTAAAAAAAGCTAATATTAGAAGAGCATGCCTGATTATGAGATTAATATTTTTATGCCTTACCTTGGGTATAGGTATCTGTTACTCAAATAACAGTTATTCACAGTCGACAAGGATATCCCTTAACCTGAAAAACAAGACGGTCAAACAAGTCTTGTCCGAAATAGAAAATCACAGTGAATTTATTTTCTTTTATCAGGACGATATCCTCGATGCGAACAGAAGAGTTACAATAAATGCCAATAACGAGACAATTGCGCATATTTTGAACAAAGTTCTCAGTGCTACCGAGAATACTTATTTTGTTTCCGACCGCTCCATCTATATAATAAAAGAAGCCCCGGATACAGTTATTGAAGATGTTGTGCAGCAACAGAAGATACAAATTACCGGTGTAGTTTTTGACGTTTCCGGTGAACCCATTATTGGAGCCAATATTGTTGAGAAAGGAACGACCAATGGGACGGTTACGGATATTGGCGGGAAATTTACGCTAAGTGTGGGCAACAACGCTACATTACAAATATCCTATATTGGTTATCTTACCCTGGAGATTGCCACAGCAGGTAAAACTTCTTTCGAAATTATTTTGCAGGAAGATACGAAAGGACTGGAAGAGGTAGTCGTTGTCGGTTACGGAACGATGCAAAAGAAGCAGGTAACGAGTTCTATTACCTCCCTGTCGGCAAGCGATCTTCCACTGGGAGTCGGAGGATCTTCTATTGCGACAGCCCTGCAAGGGAAGGTTGCCGGTTTAGTGATGTCGGGAACAACAAGTCCCAACTCGGGCAACACTTTCCAATTGCGTGGTATGGCGTCGATCAACACCTCCCGCGAACCACTGATCGTCATTGATGGTATGCCGGGCGGTGACATCCGTACTCTTTCGCCGGAAGAGATACAATCAATTGACGTATTGAAGGATGCTTCGGCCGGTGCTATTTACGGTACAAGAGCTACCGGAGGCGTGATCCTGATCACCACCAAGAGGGCTAGCCCCGGTAAGTTACGATTGAGCTATACCAGTGAGGTGCTTTTCAAAAAAGCATTCGGCAAGCCCGATCTGCTTAATGCCGCCGACTATATTGCCACCTACGAGGGGGCAAAGAATGACGAAGGACACGACACGGACTGGTGGGACGAAGCCATGAGCGATAACCCTACTTCGCATCGGCATATCGTAACCCTGCAAGGCGGTATGGAAACCGCCCGTTTCTTCGCTTCAGTGATGTACGATGAAAACAAGGGCGTTCTTCGGGGCGATGAGCGCCAGGACTACGCAGGACGGATCAACTCAGAGTTCAAGGTACTCGACGGCTGGCTGGACATCTCTACACATGTGAACTACCGCCAGGCAAAGCGAAACCAAAATAAACCTTCCGTTGAAGGTATCATGCGTGCCAACCCGACGCAGGCTGTGCGCGATCCTGAGAGCCAGACCGGATGGAATATCTGGACGACAGGCGACAATACCGAGATGAACGAAATCGGTGAAGCGGCGCTCCGCACCGATGAGGGATTGGATAAGTGGTTTCGTCCTGATGTGTCTCTCAAATTCAATATTCTTCCGGTCAGGGGTCTGTCATACCAGCATACACTGGCGTATGAGAACCGGCAATGGGAAAAGCACTTTTACCGTTCGATGTTCTCGCGCGAAGAGTTGCGGGCAGGCCGGAAGGGCTGGGCTGAACTGGAATTCAGTAAAACCGAATTGCTGAATACCGACGGTTATCTCTCCTATATCAATGAATTTGGCCCGCATACCATCAATGCTGTAGCCGGCTATAGCTATTATGAACAAAATAACGAGAATTTTTCGATGAAAAATGCCGACTTCACCAATGATCTTGTCAAGTACTGGAACATCGGAGAAGGATCGCGTTTGAAAGAAGGGAATGCCGAGATGAGTTCGGGAAAAGGTATTACACAGCGTCTGGCAGCTTACTTTGGCCGTCTCAACTATTCCTACGATGACAAATATATGGCTACCGCCTCTATACGGCGGGAAGGATCAAGCAAGTTTGCTGCGAAGAATCGTTGGGGAACTTTCTGGTCGACCTCTGTCGGGTGGCGGTTGTCTGAGGAATATTTTATGGAAAATGCATCATGGGTAAACGACCTCAAGCTTCGTCTTGCTTATGGCGTAACGGGTAATGAAGGTTTCCCCGCCGATTATGCTGCCAAAATGTACGGGTCGGACACACGCTGGTTGCTGCCCAACGGCACTTGGGCTTACTCTTATGGTGTGACTAAGAATGTGAACGACATGCTTGGATGGGAAGAAAAGCACGAGTGGAATCTGGGACTTGATTTTTCGGTGCTGGACAATCGCTTCTACGGTAAAGTTGACTTGTATCGACGCTCCATAAAAGGGCTGATCTATAATGTGGAGGTACCGCAACCTCCCAACACCGAATCGGTAATGTACAGAAATATCGGTACGATGGAGAACCGTGGCTGGGAACTTGAAGTAGGCGCCGATGTCGTGCGTTCAGGTAACTGGAACTACAACACGTCGCTGAACCTGAGCCACAACAAGACCATTATCGGTTCACTTTGGGGTGATCAGACCTATATCAACGGTGCAGGAGTCAATAACTGGGTAGAGTACGCGCACCGCATTGAAGAGAACGTGGAAATAGGTAGTTTCTTCCTCTACCGGTATGCCGGTATTAGTGATGACGGGAAATTACAGATATACGACAAGGATAATAATGTGATTAATTCTGATGACGGTAAAGTAGATGACCGCGTTTATCAAAAAAGCTTCATGCCGACCCTCATTGCCGGATGGACACACAACGTAAGTTATAAGAATTGGTCGTTAAACGCTACGTTCACAAGTTGGATCGATTATACCATCTACAATGCCATCGAATTGGAATACGGATTACGGAATGTTGTGCAGGGCAATATGCTTTATGATGCTATTGAGAAGAATGCCAAAATTACCGGACGTCCGTCGCCTTCTGATTATTTCCTCTATGACGGCACCTTCCTGAAACTTCAAAACCTCACGCTGGGCTATACTCTGCCCATGCAAAAGCATACGAAGTTGATGGAAAATATCAAACTGTATTTTACAGGTAACAATCTGTTTACATTGACGAAATATCCCGGTCTGAACCCTGAAGTCAATATCACCGGTTGGGATGCCGGCATCGAAAAGAAAGGCGATATTTATCCCCAGACTCGTACATTTACCTTTGGTCTTCAATTGAATTTCTAAACGTGTAACAATGAAAAAGTATAAATTATATATAATAGCCGCAACGGTAATGGTAGTTTCTGTTCTTTTGCAGGCATGTAGTGTAGAGCCGGAATATTTCTCGCAATCTACCCCTGAATTATTTTTCGATACCCAGGAGAAAGTCTATCAACGCATGGGACGGCCTTTTACCCACTGGGCGTGGGCTATGGCTGACCATCAGGCACACTCCACTTTGGTCAGGCTCCAGGAGTTTACAACAGATGAGATGCTGGTTCCGTCGCGCTATAACGACTGGTACGATGGTGGCGCATACCTGCGTACCTACCAGCATGACTACACCCCCACTACTCCCGGCGTGAATGACGCATGGCGCGCTTTCTCCATGGGGGTGGCGCAAACCTGGAGCGCCAAGGATGATATTGACCAGTATGTGGATTTCGACGTGCTGAAGTTTCCTGAGGGGAGCCGTGATGCCGTCTTGATGCAGCTTCAGTCGCTGGCGGCTTTCTTCTATCTGCACGGGCTGGATCTCTTCGGGGGCGTACCGATATACACTTCCAACAAGGGCGATATACAGCCACGCGCTACCGATGTGGAAACATTCGAGTTTATCGAAGGTCTGCTGAAAGAAGCGTTGCCAAAATTACCCAAGAAGACAGAATTGGGTGCAATGGAAACCGGCAGCATCAATCAGGCAGCATCTGCCCTGATGTTGGCACGGCTTTACTTTAATGCCGGTCCCTATATTCGTCAGGATAAATTTGCCGAGGCTGCAGTCCTTTGTCAGGCAATCATTGACGGTACTTATGGCTCCTACAAACTCGAAGATGACTGGACAGAAATTTTCGGGTTTGATAATGACAGGTCAACCGAAATTATTTGGTCGGTTCCCAGCCATAATGCTCAAAGCGAACGTAGTGTCGGGGTTCATTCCGCCCACTACGGGATGAACGAATATTGGGATAACGGTGAAATAGGCAATCGCAATAATGGTTACTGCCTGGTCCCTTCGCTCGATGTCAACGGGAAGTCCTATCTGCATGGAGGCAGTGATCCCAGTCCGAAAGGAACCTACCGGTTAGGCAGCCCTTTTGCCAAGTTTCATGAGTCGGATGTACGCAAACAACTCAACGCCTACGAAGGGGGAGGCAAGTGGCGCGGCATGTTCTACTTCGGCGAGTTGGTCAATCCCGTTACCGGAAAGGTATGCCACGGTGGAAACCGGCAGATCAAGCCTACGGATGTGGTAATACTTGTTGACCAGATAGCCCGTATCATTCCGCAGGCAGGAGCCGAAGCCGACCACGGAAAGGAAGGTGCCCGCTGGGGAGAAGAAAACTCAGGAGTCCGCCTGGCCAAGTTTTCGCCGATACCCTGGCTCTCCGAAAAAACCTATAAAGGTAATCCGGACATACCTGTTTTTCGCCTGGCCGAAGCCTATTATATGTTGGCAGAATGCAAAATGCGAGCGGGCGATAAAGCCGGAGCAGCTGCGCTGATCAATGAAGTGCGTAAACGTTATTTCCCTGACGGCGATCCCGACCCCGTAACCGATTCCAATCTTGACGAATGGCGTATGTTGGATGAGTGGATGATCGAATTCATCGGCGAAGGACGCCGCCGTACCGACCTTATTCGTTGGGATAAATATACCACTGAGTCGTGGTGGGATCACCCGGCCGATGGCCCGGCCAAGGTTCATTTCAACCGTTTTCCGATCCCCGAACAAGCTATGGGTAGCAATAACTTGATTGAACAGAATCCGGGATATTAATTTGATGGATACGAAAGTAACTTGAAGATTATCAAATTCACAAATTTGTGAACAGGCTTATACAAAAAACCGGATACTCAAAAGTGTCCGGTTTTTTAGAAGAGATCAAACAAGCTAACCCTTGCTTTATATTTCCCGAAAACTGCCGGGTCGTTCGGTTTGAGAAAAAGTCAAACAAGTTTGCTTTTGGTCTCGCTTAACGAAAAAGTTTTCGTAATAGCATAAGGTAAATGTGCTTTTAATGTGCTGGTAACATACCGAAAACGTTTTTCGGGTGCAAAAGTACCGAAGCTGGGGATAAAAAATGTAACCGGGGTAACAGTCTGTCCCTTTAACTAATTTTAATGATTTGGGGAATTTGCGATGGCTCCCTTCCGTAAGCCGTATTTTATTGTATCTTTGCTTCCAAATAATGATTTGGTCTGTTTTACGTGCATCCGGCTGTTGTTGGATTGAATAAATGGAGAACAACAATGTCTAATTATAATGTAGGCCAATGTCCCCTTTTCTTGCATCTTTCTGAAAAGGAGATAGATGGGGTGTTGGATCGTGCCGTCTCCGAAGTGAGGGAATTGGATAAAGGCAACTATGTGGTCCGTCAGGGCGATACCATTCATTTTCTTTATCTGCTTATGGACGGTTTGGTACGAACGGAGATGGTGACAAAAGAGGGGAATGTGCTGGAGATTGAGTTTCTTGAACCGGTAAGGCCTTTGGCTCCCGCGTTTCTCGTTGCAACCGAAAACAGGTTCCCGGTGGACGTAATCACTATGGAAAAAAGCGTCTTTTATGTAATTCCCAGATCATTTTGGCTGAAGGAGATGATGGCAAACGAAACGCTTCTGACCAATTTTATGAAGGTCAACTCCAACATGACGGTGTTCCTCTCGAAAAAGTTGCAGATGATATCTATCAAAAGCCTGAAAGGGAAGTTATCTCTTTACATCCTGGAAAATACAACACCTCAAAACGATTCGTTCATGTTAAGGCGTACCCAAACGCAGTTGGCCGAATATTTCGGGGTTCAGCGCCCTTCACTTGCACGTACCTTGGGAGAAATGATCCGTGAAGGAATGATCTCGCTTTACAGAAGGGAACTGAAAGTTCTGGACAGAAGCAAACTGGAAGCATTGGTTTAGGTCAGTCCGTTTTTCGAACATATTTCTTTTTATCGTTGAGTCTGCTTGAATAAGTCTTTTTTGTCGAGAATAGATGAAAATTCAAATTGATAATCAGATTCTTACAAAATGATTTGCTGGTGTTTTGGACTTTTTAAAGGGGTCTCATCGTTTAAATTATAAATAACCCATAAGAGTGTAAAACAGGAGAATCCGATTATTCGTAATTCAATTTTCAAATTCGATTTAGGGTTGAGGTTATCGGTTATATATTCCTTTGGTGTGTTTTATAGATTTTTCCGTTAAAAACAGGGGTTTTGATAATAAAAGCATATATTTGCGGTGGAATTAAAATTTATAGGGATCAGTCCGTTCGGGTAAAGATCGTTTAATTATAGCTAATTAAGGAAAGCAAGTTCAATTAGACAGAATATTAATCTAAAAGTCATGAGTAATCAATTAACAAGAAGGAAGTTTATCAAAACAGCCGCCGTAGGTGCGGTCGGAGTTGCCGTATTCCCGCAGTTCCTTGCTTCGTGCAAACAAAACAAAGGCACCGGAAAAGCCGGGGACGGGATTATTCGTTTGGGATTCATCGGTTTGGGACAACAGGCAATGTATCTGTTGAACGGGTACATGGGAATCCCTGGAGTAGAAGTCGTTGCAGGGAGTGATGTGTACGGCATTAAAAGAGAACGTTTCCTGAAACGGGTGAATGGACATTATGCGAAGGCGCAGCAAGAGGTGGTTGTGGAAGTGTACGAGCACTACAAGGATGTAATTGCACGCGAAGACATTGATGCGGTGGTAATCGCTACTCCCGATCACTGGCATGCATTCATAGCCATTGAGGCCTGCAAGGCAAAGAAGAATGTGTATCTGGAAAAACCGTTGACATTTACCATTAAAGAAGGTCAAATGCTGGTAAAAGCCGTTCGCGGTAATGGAGTCATCCTCGGTGTAGGTAGTCAGCAGCGTTCTGATGCCAATTTCCAGCATGCGGTGAAAATGGTTCAGGAAGGGAAAATCGGGAAAATTGAACGGGTGAATGCGTATGTAGGTGCTCCTCCCACACCGTATGACCTGCCGGAAGAACCTGTTCCTGCCGATTTGAACTGGCCGCTGTGGTTAGGTCCGTCTGAATTTGTGCATTACAATTCTGAGTTGAATCCGCCTATTTCCCTCGACCCGGAACAGAATGAACAGATCTGGGGCGCATGGCGCTGGTACAAGGAATTGGGTGGAGGCTTCACCACCGATTGGGGTGCGCATATGTTCGATATCGCTCAATGGGGACTCGGGATGGATGACAGCGGCCCCGTTGAAATTATTCCCGCAGGCTATGAAGATACGAAGTTCCTTACGTATAAATACGCCAATGGTGTAGTGATGACCGAAGAGCCGTTTGACGAACAACAAACGAAAGGGGTGAAATTTTGGGGTGATAAAGGATGGATTGAAGTGTCGAGAGGCCATTTTCTCGCTTCCGACGAAAGCCTGTTGCCACCGGAGCCGGAAGAGACGGAAGGCGCTTACGAAACAAAAATACCGCACCTCGAAAATTTCATTAATGCGGTAAAAACGAAAACCGATCCGGCTGTTCCCGTGGAAGTAGGACATCGTTCCTGTACTGTGTGTACATTGGGCAATATAGCTTACGACTTAGGGCGTCCGATTAAGTGGGATCCGGCTGCAGAAAAGTTTGTGGATGATCCCGAAGCGGATGCAAACAGACTGTTCAATAAAACCTACAGCGAAGGGTATGTGCTTTAAGAATAGATAATTGATGAAAAAAAAGCTGCTCTCGGGCAGCTTTTTTTGGTAGTATGCCGTACATCGTAAATAACCCGGCAGTGCAAGCCAGTTACAGGGCAGGTTACGAGCAACATTGCTTGCCGATCCTCTATTGATTTTTTTCCTGTGGTTTGAGCTGTATTCCGAGTTCATCTAATTGTTCCTGTTCCACTTTCGACGGGGCGTCGATCATCACATCACGCCCGGCATTGTTTTTCGGGAAGGCGATGCAGTCGCGGATGCTATCCAGTCCTGCGAAAATGGAGACGAACCTATCTAATCCGAAAGCTATTCCACCGTGGGGCGGTGCGCCGTATTGGAAGGCATTCATCAGGAAACCGAACTGCTCCTGTGCACGTTCCTCGGTGAAGCCGAGCACGGAGAACATTCTTTTTTGCAGGCCACTGTCGTGTATACGGATGGAACCTCCCCCAATCTCCACCCCGTTGATCACCAGGTCGTAGGCGTTGGCACGGACGGCCCCGGGATCGGTATCGAGCAGCGGGATATCTTCCGGTTTGGGCGAAGTGAAAGGATGGTGCTTCGCGAAAAAACGATCCAATTCCTCATCTTTTTCCAATAACGGAAAGTCTACCACCCAAAGGCATTTATAAGTGTCTTTATCTCTTAATCCGAGACGGGAGCCCATTTCCAGACGCAGCTCACATAGCTGTTTCTGCGTTTTTTCGGGTTCACCGGCAAGAATAAGGAGCAAGTCTCCAGGCTTGGCATTGCACCGTTCTGCCCATTCTTTTAAATCTTCCTCGCTATAGAATTTATCTACCGACGATTTCAGCGAACCGTCCTCATTATACCGTACATAGATTAATCCTTTGGCGCCGATTTGCGGACGTTTTACGAAATCGGTCAGTTGATCTACCTCCTTGCGGGTGTAGGATGCGCACCCCGTGGCGCAGATAGCTCCGACATATTCGGCCGAGTCAAACACGACGAAATCATGTCCTGTAGTCAGTTCTTTCAATTCCTTCAGCTTCATCCCGAAACGGGTATCGGGCTTGTCCGACCCATACTGCTTCATGGCATCTGCATAACTGATGCGGGGGAAATCGGAAATATCGATACCCTTGATCGCTTTAAAGAGGTGTTTTGTCAATCCCTCAAAAGTATGTAACACATCCTCCTGCTCCACGAACGACATCTCACAATCGATCTGGGTGAATTCCGGCTGCCGGTCGGCACGTAAGTCTTCATCGCGAAAACATTTTACGATCTGAAAATAGCGGTCGAACCCCGAAACCATCAACAGTTGTTTAAACAACTGAGGAGACTGAGGCAGCGCATAAAATTCACCCGGGTTCATGCGCGACGGCACAATAAAGTCACGCGCTCCTTCGGGTGTGGAACCAATGAGAATGGGTGTTTCCACCTCTAGAAATTCCCGTTCATCCAGGTAGCGGCGTGTTTCGAATGCCATTCTGTGGCGAAGCTCCAGATTTTGTCGCACCACGTTGCGGCGTAAGTCCAGGTAACGGTATTTCATGCGCAGTTCATCTCCACCGTCGGTATCGGCCTCTATGGTGAAGGGGGGCGTTTTGGAGGGGTTCAGCACAGTCAGTTTCGATGTGATAATTTCGATGTCCCCGGTGGGAATGTGGGGGTTTTTGCTGGTGCGTTCCTTGACCGTCCCGGTAACCTGGATCACCCACTCGCGGCCTAATTTGTTGGCTTGCTCGCAAAGAACGGAATTCACTTCCTGATTGAACGACAACTGTGTGATACCGTACCGGTCGCGAAGATCGATGAAGGTCATTCCCCCCATCTTGCGGATTTTGGATACCCAGCCGGCTAAAGTCACTTCCTTATTTACATCGGCTAACCGAAGCTTGCCGCACGTGCTGTTTCTGTACATAAATGATTTCTGTTGTTTTACGATAAAATAACCAGTGTATGAACGATTCCGTCACGAGTGAGAAAACGAAACGTTCAGATAAACTACAAAGTTACATAATTCTTGTATGAAATGTACGGCTAAACAAAAAAAGCTGATAAGTTTTGAGATTGTCCGAAATAAGTTGTATTTTTGCATTCGTTTTTCAAAACTGGTCCTTTTTAAACATCGATTTCAAATGGTAAAATGTCCGGAGATGTAGGGAGGGTTGTTAAAAGAGAAACACCCAAATAATAGTTTCGGGGTGTAGCGCAGTCCGGTTAGCGCACCTGCTTTGGGAGCAGGGGGTCCCAAGTTCGAATCTTGGTACCCCGACAAGGAGTAAAAGGCTCTATTACAGTGCCTTATCGAATAAAGCGAGTTAGTGCAATTTTGTACTCCTCGCTTTTTTTTGTCTTAGAATTGCTTTTTTTCGTTTTAAGGGCGAATACATACACCTTTTCTTTGAAATGTCTTTGAAAAATAATCGGGACCTGCAAAATTGATATAAAAATACGGGTAGGTATAGAAGCCTTCCTAAGGCAGATACCCCACCGGCACATCAAGAATATTGTTTCGCATTACGTTGATTATCTGTATGATACCAAAAATCACGCCGTCATGCCCGGGTTCAACGTCGAACGATTTATCGAGTTTATATTCAACGGCGATATTCCCTTGCGCGTCGGCCTTCACGTAATAGGATTTTAGTTCAAGCGCACTCGGAAAAACCACGATCTTATAATTGCCGGCTTCCAAAGGAGTATTGGGAATCTGTCCCGTAACGAAGCTTCCGCTTGTGCGGCTGACTTCAAATACTCCCAAATAGGTGGTATGAACAGGTACCGGCGTTTGTTGCAGTGTATAGGTGTCGGAACAGGAAAAGGCCGTTGCGAGTACAAAAAGCATTATGAGAATCCTATATCTTTTCATTGTTGTGGGTTTTTAGAAGTGTAACGATAGCGATACATTGAGTTTGATGTTCGATAAATCGGGTTGCGAATCTTCGGGAAGAGTCGTTTTCTTTTCGCTTAAATTCACCCTTACCTCTTTTATCCTGGTATAGAAGTAACCGGTGCTTAATCCTACCGATATGTTCCGAGTGAGAAAGTAGTCGACTCCCAAATCTAACTGAAAGCCCACATTCTGCCCATCAAACATTGCCGTGGCCTCATCCACCGTACCCGAACTTTCAAGATAGGTATAGCCGACCGAAAAAGCTCCCGTGCCCAGAAACCTCCCCTTTTGATCGAGCCATCGGGCGTACATGAGCGACGGCGCAAGAAAAACGATTTCGTTTCTCTCGGAAAGAGAAAGTACGCCGTAATGTTCATCCCCTATGTCCACCAACAGATCGGTTTTGGAAACGTCGATCAGCAGAAAGCGGTATTTTGCTCCTACTCCCAGTCCGTTATTGAAAATATAATGGGCATTGCCATCTACATTCAAGCCCCATTTTCCTTGCCGGTCAACTTTCCTGAAAGCTGCATCTTTAATGAACTTATCCCCGATTTCCGGACTTAATTCGGTCTTCAAAAAATAACTGTATCCGCCCGTAATGTTTATTCTTACGTTGGGAAGTTCTTGTGCTGCTCCTGGTAATAGAGAAGCCAGCATGCATAAGATGCTTAAAAATTTCAGTTTCATAGTGTGCTTTTTTCTTTATAGTTGCATGGAATTGATGCCTCTTCGGTCGTCGGATTGAAAATCGGCATAGCCCACAGTTGTTTGGTGATAATCATGTTCTTGAGGGTAATTGATTCAGATGCTCTTATATATTCATGATAGATGTATCTCGGCCAAATGTATTATTTCACTATTTCCGCGAAATCCTCCAGGTTTTCATCAACGTACTGCGCGATAATAGCTGTTTCTTCTTCCTCAATATAAAAAAACTTCTCTTCTAATTCATCAAACTGTTCAAAATCCAGATACATGGCGGTAAATTCTTCATCGGTGGTTTCACGTTCCAGTTCAGTGCGATGAGCATCGTAAATCTCTTTGGCTTTGTAGAGAATTTTCGATAGTCCTTTCGCACCCATCTGTTTCAGTGCCTTCGCCACGGGGTTGTCGAAGATATAGCCTCCATAGCCGTTTTGAATCAGTTGTACGAAACCGCCTTCATTCACCTCTTCCGAGAAAAAACGGAGCGCCAGCAACGTGTGCTGATATCCGTTCAGTTTATCCATATTCTCCGCGGTAATATCTCCATCCAAGGCATCGAGATAGGCGTCGGTAAACACTTTCAGGAATTCGTCCATGCCTTTTTCGGCTTCTTCCATTATGCGGCTTTCGGGAATGTGTATCATCTCAACAGTTTTTTGAAACAAATATAGCTGTTTTTTCCTTATTTCTCTTTTGCGCCTTCTTTTATTCAGGAAAAACAGTAACATTTGAGCGAAACACCCTTTTAAACAGAAGTCTTAAATTAACAGATCGGTAGATTTCTGCTTAAATTGATAATAATCAGAAAAATAAGTAATATATTTCCACTAAGGCATAATATGCTTACAATTAATAGATTACGATAGGAGACCCAACTTTTTTACCGAACTGTTGTTAAATTAAAGCGCGTTTATAAGGTTAGAAATTTTGTATACGAAACGGACAATATCCCTACATCATAAATGCAAATAAATAATCGTAGAACTGAACTCTTTTTTACCGGTGTGGAGGTAAATAATAACTTTTTTGTATTTTTGTCCTGCATGTGCCGGGTGAGTCTTATTCGCTGTTTAACGACCTAAAATGAAGCATTTTACCTAACATATGTAACTCTCAAATGAGACTTTTACGTATTATGTAACACAAAAACAATTCTCTTATGAAAGAAGTTTTATTGGCAATGGTGATGTTGTTTTCAACAACAGGATGGGCACAAACGGGCGAAAAAAACTTTATCGACCAGCCTTATATGGAAGTAACCGGAAAAGCTGAAATAGAAGTGGCTCCCGATGAAATTTACCTGCAAATACTCCTTAGGGAAGCCGATATTAAAAACCGGGGATCGGTAGACGATCAGGAAAAACGTATGATCCAGGCATTGGAGCAGTTAGGCATAGATACACAAAAAAACCTTAAGATAAAGGATGTAATCAGCAATTTCAAATACAAGGTATTCTCGCAAAAAGAAATACTCTTGTCCAAACAATACGAACTAATGGTGCATGACGGAAGGACAGTGGGACAAGTATTGCTGACGCTGGAAAATATCGGCGTTTCCAACGTATCGGTGACCAGGGTGGATCACAGTAATATAGAAAAATTCCGTCACGATGTAAAAGTAAACGCCATCAGGGTTGCCAAAGAAAAAGCCCAGGATATGGCGCAGGCTATCGGGCAAACGGTAGGTAAAGCATTGTACGTTCAGGAAGTCGATATCGAAAGATTTGCACCGCAATATTCTAATGTGGCAGTAAGAGCGATGGGAGCCACATCGTTAGACATGGAACTGAAAGACAAAGTGGCTCCGCTCGATTTCGAAACCATCAAACTGCAATACTCCATTCTCTGCCGTTTTGAATTAAAATAATCGTCACCGTTTGCACCAATTTGTAATCGTTACCTTGCGAAGCAAATAACGGCAGATATTGAGTGAGTACATTGTTCTGACCATGAGACTAAATAAAAATAACAAAAAATGAAAGACTTAAACAAAGTAGGACAACCTCTATTTCTATGTAGTGTCTCACTATTAGTGTT
>AGTN01497127.1_pt1 | contig 30662 bp, 23 predicted proteins | sample 314218 | NCBI WGS metagenome assembly AGTN01 (sample SAMN02954264, study PRJNA73603) | bioreactor metagenome | biome: terrestrial; feature: non-aerated bioreactor; material: poplar woody material; isolation source: poplar biomass | place: USA | collected 2006-12 | reverse complement strand
CGGGAGTAAGCATCGAGCATGTTTCGTCCTTATCGGCTATCGACCATGTAACCCAACTGATATGGTTTGCTTCCATCCATTCCAACCACCTGTTCCATTCTTCATAATCGATGGCACCATCGCCCTGGAGAGGCATGGTATTATGCTTCACGATACTCTTTCGGTGACACACCCGCCAAGCGTTTAAAATATTTACCGAAAAACGATTGTGAAGGAAAATTCAATTCGTCGCTGATTTGCAGAATAGTCATCTTGGTTGATTTTAACAGGGCTTTAGCTTCGAGCAGCACATACTCGTCAATCCACTCGGCGGCGGATTTACCACTGGTTTTGCGGATAACCGTCGAGAGGTATTTCGGTGTAAGGCATAATTTTTCCGCATAGAAATTAACGCCCCGTTCTTCTTTGTAATGCTTTTGTACAAAATCCAGGAAACTATCTAACAATATTTCCTGTTTCGACTTTTTGTTCTCTTTGGGCAGCATGTGCAACTGCGACCCTGTCATGTAAAAGAATGCTAATGTAAGATGTTTTACAATTTCCAGGCGATTCGGATTATCCTTTTGTTTTACGATTCTACGAAACATCTCGTAATATGTTTTCATCACTTCCATACTTTCGGCATTTAACGGAACATATGGATTGTCTTTCACCGAAAGATACAAAGGTAAGCGGTCTTCCATATTTACAAAAAGACTATCGGAAAAACGTTTTGATAAGACAAGAAAAAGCGCTTTGAAATCGTTGCTAATATGTTCATACTGTAATATCTGGTCGGCAAGAATAATATTGAAGCAGGGTGCCTGAAGGGTATATGATTTCATATTGAAAGAGCCTTTAAGACTGCCTTGCAGGCAAAGCATGGCTGTAGTAACATCTACCTTAAAGGGATATTTAAATGCAGGCATAATCTTTATATTATCGAATAAAATAAAGTCGTTACCGATTGATTCTACTTCCATCCTATCCTTAAAATCCGATAACCAATTCAGTGGTGTAATTTTCTTTTCCATTTCTTCTTATTTTTTTCAAATATAGGTCATTTAGTCGGAATTTCAAAATTTCACCGACTTTTAGCCCAATATTACATCCTTATAGGCCTTTTTATGCTTGAATTTCCGTCATACTTTTGTCTCCATTGAAATTAGACTATTTCTTTCAGACTTTTTCTCGTGATAACAGAATACGAATTTATTCATAATCTATATATCACTTATCGAAAAAGTACTCGCAACGGCATAATCCAAGCAAGCTTGTCTTCTGCTCGTATAGCGTAACGAAATAGTTCAATTACATTAGTCGTTTTGAGTCGCCTTCGCTCCTCGATTGGTAATTCTCGCTATGGCAAAGTTCAAACAAGTTTGACTTTGCTCATTTAGCTTATCGAAAACGTTCGATTTCAAACGACAAAAAAGAAATCAGATTTTATGAATAATAAACAATTAAAAAATGCAGTCATGAAAAAAGTGATTTTATCGGTAGCCTTAGTAATGGGCTTGGGGTTTCGTACATCAAAGCACAAAACGCAACATTCGGTATGAAAGGGGAAGCCAATACGTCAAATTTTATCCTGAACGACATGGATAATATGAAAAGTAAGTTAGGATTCGGCGCCACGATTGGCGGATTCGGAACCATCGAATTAAGCAAAAACTTCATGCTTCGTCCCGAAGTATTGCTACACTACAAAAACTCGGTAATGGAAGATAAAACGAACGGGAACGAAGTGGATTTTCAATATTTCTCAGAATTTATATCCCTTTTTAAAATAGAATTATCATGCGGGTACAAAATAAAGTAATCATAGTAACCGGCGGCGGAAATGGTTTGGGACGCGAATTAGTTTTAAATCTACTGCTAAAAGATGCCCGGGTTGTGGCTGTTGACTTAAATGACGCCGCGCTGCAAGAAACCAGGAAACTGGCAGAAATCGATCGGGATGCATTAACCACATTCGTTGCAAACATTACCGATCCCGGCGCCATTGAAAAACTGCGTGACCTGATAATGCAAAAGCATGGCCATGTGGATGGAATTATCAATAATGCCGGAATCATGCAGCCGTTCAAAAAAATAGATGCACTTGATTTAGAAACCATCAGGCGAGTAATGGATGTCAACTTTTATGGAATGCTGAACATGTGCAAAATGTTTTTGCCTGACTTGCTTAGCCGCCCCGAAGCGCATATTGTGAACATTTCGAGCATGGGAGGTTTCTTGCCTGTGCCCGGACAATCAGTCTACGGCGCGGCAAAAGCAGGTGTAAAGATTGTCACAGAAAGTATGGCAAATGAGTATTGTGACACCAACCTAAAAACGACAGTAGTGTTTCCAGGTGCCATGTTCACAAACATCAAGGCCAATTCGGGTTTGGGTGAAGAGGCCGGAGCAGGGCCCGAAGGATATTCGGCCGATGCCGCTTTATCGCCCGTAAAGGCGGCGGAAATGATTATTGAGGGTATGGAAAAAAATCGCGCACGTGTTTATGTGGGGAAAGATTCCAAAACAATGAACTTCCTCTATCGTCTCAGTCCCGGTTTTGCGTCGAAAATGATTTATAAGAAACTCAAACACAAAATATAAACAACAAAAGGATTTCTCATGAAACTCATTCTTACATTAAAAAAATCATGAAGTCAATTTATTTATCAATCGCATTCATGCTGCTTGGCACATATCTGTTGTCGGCGCAGGAAAACAAGGTCACGGAATTGTCCTTACGGGAATGTGTACAAATGGCTGTCGACCGAAATATAAATATACAGACAGCCCGCATTGACCGAGAAAAAAGCGCGTATAAAGTGAGCGAAACCCGTGCCGCTTTGCTTCCGAAAATTAACGTTAACGGGAGTTTCACGGATTACCTGGAGAAACCCGTAACCTTGCTGCCCGGGGAAATTGTCGGGCGTCCGGGTACAAGTATCCCTGCCGAAATGGGGGCGCAATACAACACTACCGCCTCGGCCACCATTAATCAGGTATTATACAACCAAACGGCATTAACGGCATTGAATTTATCAAAAAAAATGGAAACATTGAGTAGTTTGAGCATTGAAAAAGCAAGGGAAGAACTGGCTTCCGAAGTGTGTAAACTGTACTTCCTGTCGCTCACAACGGCCATGCAAAAAACATTGGTAGAAGAAAATATAGTTCGCACCAAACATCTGAGCGACATCATAAAATCGTTGGTTGATAATGGCATGGGAACGCAAGTGGATTATGAACGTATCAGCGTGAGTCTGGAAAACCTCTACACCCATTCGAGCAATACGGAGGCGGCACTCGAACAGCAACTAAACCTGATACGGTACATCCTGGTTATTCCGATTGAGGAACCTATCCTTCTGACCGATACTGCCGAAATGCCGCTGTTGATGCAAATACCTCAGATAACAGCCGATTTTACCAACCATATTGATATCCGGGTGCTCGAATCGCAGAAAGAAATCAATCAACTCAATCAAAAAATGATAACCGCCGGTTACCTGCCCACGCTTTCTTTGGTAGGACAGTACGCTTATCAAGGTTATCGAGAAGATTTTAAGAACTATTTTCGCAGTAACCCTGAAAACAAGTGGTATTCTTCATCTTATATTGGTTTGAGCCTTACTGTTCCTATCTTCGACGGTTTTGAAAAACGCTCGAAATCACGGCAGGCAAAGTTAGATTATCAAAAAACGGCAATGCGGATTGACGATACGAAAGAGCGTTTCAACGTGGATTATCAAAACGCCCTAAACAATTATCAGAACCACAAAACCAACGTGGAACGGCAAAAGAGAAATATCGAATTAGCCGAAAAGGTATCGCGGGAAACAGCATTGAAGTACCAGGAGGGCCTGGCGACCATGAGCTATGTACTACAGGACGAAATAAGTTTGAGTAACGCACAAGCGGCTTATTTAAGCGCATTATACAACTTCAAGGAAGCAGAGTTGAAAATCATGTCGCTCAACGGAGAAATCAGAAATTTAATGAACAAATAATATAGGAATGAAAAAGAAATCAATCATTATAAGTGTAGCCATGCTTGCATTATTCGGCGTAATGGCCTGGACATTGGCAAATAACAAGAAAGACATCGACAGTAAAAAAGAAGTGAAAATTACCGATGATCGCATTGCAGTAACGGTTGCACCCGCCCAAATCAGGGAAACAGGCAACCTTATGGAACTGGTCGGTATAGCAGAACCCGATAAAGAAGTCACAGTAGCCTCAAAAAGCGCGGGAGAAATAGTGAAAATTCATTTCAAGTTGGGTGATTTTGTAAGCAAAGGAACAGTGTTAGCCCAGGTTGATGACACCTACAAACGGTTGACATTTGAAAATGCACAATTGAATTACAATAAATTAAAAGAAGATTACGAACGGTTTCAGGTACTACGAAAAGGGGATGCCGTATCCGACAATCAATTGCGCGATATGCGGATAGGGTTTGAAAATGCAGTCATTCAATTGGAAACCGCTAAAAAACAATGGGAAGAAACCAAAATCGTAGCCCCGTTCAGCGGTGTGATTACTTCAAAAAACACAGAACTGGGCGCTTTTGTCAACACAGGGACACCCATTGCCGGAATAGCCGATATAGCTCGCTTAAAAGTGTTGTTGTCGGTATCCGAATCTAACGTTTATCAGCTTCGCAACGGGCAGGATGTTGAGATAACTTCCAATATATATCCAAATGTAATTTATAAAGGAACTATTACAAGCATTAGTCCGCAAGGGAGCGGTGCACATACATTTCCGGTAGAAATCACCATTTCCAACAGCGATAAAAACCCGTTAAAAGCAGGTACTTATGTAAATGTACGCGTTGATATGGAGAAAACAGGGAAAGTCCTGATGATTCCGCGTGATGCCATTGTAAGCAGTGTAAAAGACCCGTCGGTATATGTGATAACGGGTGAAACGGTTGAACTCATTAAAATCAGCACCGGAAATAATTACGATTCATACCTCGAAGTAATTACCGGCATTAACGAAGGCGACCAGGTGGTAATCAACTGACAAATCAATCTGGCAAGCGGGGCAAAAGTTTCTATCATCAATAAACTATAAATAGTATGGCTTCAATTGTAGAAACCTCTCTGAAAAGACCACTGCTAATCGTAGTTGTATTCACCATTCTGACGCTTGGCGGTATTATTAGTTACAGCTTGCTAAACCTGAATTTGCTTCCCAAGTTTGAGTTGAATATGCTCACGGTGCAAACGGTTTATCCCGGAGCCGGAGCATCGGAAGTGGAAACCTCCGTAACTCAAAAAATAGAAGATGCGCTTTCGACATTGGAGAACTTGAAAAAAATTTCCTCTCTATCCCTCGAAGGAGCATCCATTGTGTCGGTGGAGTTGAACGACGGAGCCGATCCCAACCAGGCAGTACAGGATGCTCAACGCAAAATTAACGCCATCAAATCGCAACTTCCGCCGGAAATATTAGATCCTTCGATAGAAAAAATGTCGATGGAAGAAAAGGCTATCCTCAATGCAGCAGCCTCGTCGTCATTACCTTCCACTGAATTTTATAAACTGGTGGAAGACCGTATTCAACCGCGATTGGCCAAAATTCCGGGCGTAGGTTCGGTAAAAATGAGTGGCGGAACCGAACGGGAAATCAAAGTAAATATGGATGCACAGAAGTTGAAAGCATACAATCTGTCGGTGTTGCAAGTGCTGCAAGCCATCAAAACAGCCAATATGGAAATTCCGGTGGGGAATATCGAGAACGCGGAGGCCGTCTATTCCGTCCGATTGGACGCCAAGTATTTTAACCTTGATGAACTACGTCAAACGATTATAGCCACCACACCGAACGGCGGCGAGATAAAAGTAAAAGATGTGGCGGAGACAGAAGACGGTATTGCCGAATAAAAATTGATTAATCGCATAGACGGCCGAAATGCCATCGGTATCTCCATTCAGAAACAAGCTGATGCAAACGCCGTGCAGGTAGCCGATATGGCTAAAGCCGAACTGACGGCTATCGAAAAAGAATATGCCGCCGATAATGTACATTTCCAAATTGCCACCGACGATTCGACCTACACCAAAGCATCTTCCAACTCCGTAATTTTAGACCTATTACTGGCCATAATCATTGTCGCTCTCATCTGTTTTGTTTTCCTTCACGATTTCCGAAGCGCACTGATTATCATGTTTGCCGTTCCGCTGTCCATCATCCCTGCCTTTATCATCATGCACGCATTGGACTATTCGCTCAACATGATGTCGTTAATGGCTTTGTCGTTAGTCGTGGGTATTTTGGTAGACGATTCCATCGTGGTAGTGGAAAACATTTTCCATCATCTGGAAGCGGGAAAAACCAAGCGTCAAGCCGTGTCAGATGCCTGCAAACAAATCATATTCACCTGTCTGACAACAGCCCTGGTGGTAACGGTCGTTTTTATTCCCATGATTATTTCGGGCGGAATGATTGGGAATATTCTGAAAGAATTTTCAGTACCGATTATTGTTACCGTGCTCTGTAGTTTTTTGGTTTCGTTTACCGTCACACCCTTGCTTATGTCGCGATTCGGAAAGATATCGGACAACACAAGACAGACTTTATTTGCCCGTTTTTCACGTCTTGTAGAAAACATATTCAACTCAATTAAGGGTTGGTATGCAGGTGTATTGGCTTATGGGTTACGTCACAAATCTGTTGTACTGATTACTGCACTCGTATTGCTTATAGGCTCGTTATCATTGGTATCTAACGGATTCATCGGTTTTGCTTTTATGCCTGAAATCGACAAAGGTGAGTTTACCGTAACTTTGGATATGAATCCGCAAACTACCGTTTATCAGAACAACCATATAAGTATGCAGGTAGAAAAAATAATTGACGATAAGCCTGAAGTATTGAGCATGTATACCAACGTAGGTCAGGACAGGAATGGCACTGTAAAAAATAATGCAAGCGTCATTACTGTAAAGATGGTGGAAAAAGAAAAGCGTCGTATTGGAGTGGAAGATTTTGCATCACAAATAAAATCCGAGATCATGCAAACTATTCCAGGCGTTCGCGCACAGACTTTTGTGTCATCCATTAGCGGAAATGCAACCGAGCCTATTCAATTTATCGTTCAGGGGACCGACTTCGTGCAGGTACAACAAACGGCAACTATGATTCTTGAAGCAACCCGCAGTGTTCCCGGAACAGCAGACGTAAAATATTCCATTGACGACCCGCGTCAGGAAGTTCAAATAAAACTTGACCGCGAGAAAATGTCCAAATTGGGCTTATCCGTTTCCGATGTCGGCTCTACTCTGCGCCTGGCATTGGCGGGTAATGATGATACCAAATACCGTGAAGGAAATTATGAATACGATATCCGTATCGGCATTGATAATTTCGACCGCACACGCCTCGAAGATGTGGCTAAACTGACTTTTTTGAATAAAAGAGGGCAAATCGTTGAGTTGAATCAAATCGCCGAAATTCATTACGGATTGGGGGCTTCGGCCTTGGAACGTACCGACCGTATTTCATCAATTACCGTAAAATCGAACGTTGTCGGTAGACCGACGGGAACGGTGGGAACTGAAATTTTTTCTGCCATTGACGGCAAAATACCCGAAGGCGTTACCATTAAAACGGCAGGGATGTTAGAATTGCAGGATTCTGCTTTCGGTAGTCTGGCATTTGCTTTTCTTGCCGCCATCGTGCTGATTTATCTTATAATGGTTGTACTTTATGATTCGTTGCTTACGCCTGTGGTGGTATTGTTCTCTATTCCGCTGTCGCTCATCGGAGCATTCCTTGCTTTGGCATTAACCATGAACGACCTTACCATATTCACCATTATCGGGTTGATTGTATTGATAGGTTTGGTTTCCAAAAATGCCATCCTGTTAGTCAACTTTGCCGACCAAATGCGTCGGGAAGGGGCTGATACGTTCAATGCCTTAATTGAAGCGGGTAAAGTGCGTTTGCGTCCCATTCTTATGACTTCTTTCGCCATGATGTTTGGCATGTTGCCTATAGCCTTAGCTAACGGTAACGGTGCTGAATTAAAAAATGGCATGGCTTGGGTGATCATCGGCGGGTTGGCAAGTTCGATGGTACTCACATTAATTGTGGTTCCCGTTGTGTATCTGACATTTGACAGGATTTCTGCCCGTATCCGTAGGGCTAAAACAAAAAAAACCGTTCACGCTGAAATTGTTGGGGTATGATTAAATGCGACGTAGCTCCTCGGAAAGGAGTGTTAATCTCCAAAGAGAAAAATAGAATGAAAAGTCGAATATGTATTCAAAATAGGAAAAATACTCCAATATTAGGGAAATATATGCCTTTTTTGAGTTGAGAATACTCCCTATCTTTGGGCTACGGAAAAAGATAGAAATGGGTATCATTCAAACAAAACGTATCAGGTAATGAAAAAAGGATTAAAAATAGCGCTTGTATCCGCTGTATCCGTAATGGTCTTTTCAGTGATGAGTCTCACAGGGATGCTCTTATTGAGAAGGCGGATCATAAGCGGATATTAAAAGAGTAAATATGGACAAAAAAAGATCTTTCCATTTCAGTCCATGGCTCTTTATGTTGGCAATTGTTTTCTTCTATGCAATAACCCGCATCCTTGCCGGCATACAGGTGAAACATGAGCCGGTCTCAGCGACTAAAGCGTCGGCACATCCGCTTTTTCTTCGGAATGGTGGACCAATTGCGTTTACGGAATATTATTCGGCGGGTTGGCGGGTAGCCTTAGAACTCACTCATCTGCCTGTATTCCGCTAATTTGACGTAATAGTCCGTCATTGCTTCCGTATACTGGTCCCTTGATTGCTGCAAAAGATTTTGGGCTTCCAGCAGGTCAGAGAGGGTTGTTATGCCTGCATGGTAATTGTCCTCGCTCATGCGCAGGTTTTCTCCGGCCACGGAAATAGATTTTTGTGCGAGCAAAACTTGTTGATATGCCTCGTTTAACTCGTTACGGAGCTGTTTCATTTGCAGTAACAATAGATCGGCATTTTCCTTTCGACTGTTTTCCGCCGCCTGGTATTCGAATTTTTTTCGCTTGATCGCGTGCGATCCGCCCCACCAGTCGGTAATCGGTACGGAAACGGTGGCAAATACCATTCCGAAATCATTTTTCAGCCCGTTTGACCGGTTCATATCGAAACGCATATATTGATAACCCGCACCAATAGCGACAGTCGGCAGGTTCTTACCGATTTCCATATCTACATTCATTTTGGCAATGTCAACCGACTTCTCCAACAGTTGGTATTCGGCCCTATAGGGTAACAGGGAGGTATCGTTGTTTGCCGGGGGCAAATAAATTTCACTGAACCCGGGTGCTTGAATATCGAAACTGTCGGCCGGCACGCCGATATGCAGAGCGAACGTCATTTTTAATATCTCCAACCCATTTTCCACTTTGGAGCGGTTGCTTTCCAGCTTGTTGCGCTCCAATTCCACTCGCAAAAGGTCGTTGCGTGTAGTCAGTCCTGCCTCCACCGCAATTTTCACGTCCGATAAAATGCGGTCGAGCATTGTCGCCGAACTTTCAATCGTTTTCATTTTTTCATCCATCGAAACGATTTGCCAAAAATAGCGTTCGGTAGTAAGCAGAACCTCATTGCGGGTCATTTGCTTCTGCAGTTGGCGGACTTCCACGCCTGCCTTGGCAAGCCGGTTGCCATTGACGATCTGTCCTCCCGCGAAAACCGGTTGTGTTGCCATTGCCCCTCCGACAAATCCGTTTTTCAGGGCATCAATTTTCACAGGATCCATACTCAACGAAGGCATCTCAAAATCGGGCGGCAACATCGGCGTGAGGACGGGCATTAATGCATTCACCAGGGGCATAAGTTGATCCGTTATCGGCTGCATAATTTGAGCGGGATCGATTTCGGTCTGCAATATCGGCTTGTTGGCCTGAAAGGCTGTACCGCTCAAGCTGACAGACGGAAAATATTTGGTAAATGCTTCGTCTTTCTGTTGTTTTGCCGCCTGAACCGACAATTCGGCGTTTTTCGCTTGAATATTGTTTTTCAATGCCAGCTCCTGACATTGCTTTAAAGTATAGGCTTGTTGCGCGTTGAGCGGCACGCACATCAGGGCGGCTACGCAACACAGGGTTATTTTTATTATATTCATCTTGATTCTCAATTTTCAATTTTTTCAACTAAAAGCATGTTCTGTTTCTACTAAAAGTACGTCCAACTTCAACTAAAAGCATCTCCAGTTTCAATTAAATATAGGCTCCGTTTCAATTAAAACCATGTCTTGTTTCTTATATGTCATCCAATACACCACGGGCAGCACGGTCACCATCAACACCATCGAAATCAAGGTGCCGAAGAAGATAATCGTAGCCATTCCTACCCACATCGGGCTACCGCTTAGTATCAGCGGCAAAACACCCATCGAAGCAGCCGCGGAAGTGAGGAAGATGGGGCGCATACGGCGTTTTCCGGCATCAAAAGCGGCTTGACGGACACTCATATTTTTTTTGTAGCGCAAGTACTCGATATAATCGTACATGATAATGCCGTTACGAACGATAATGCCGACCAGCCCTATAATTCCCAGAATGGCGAATGCACTGAAGTCGATCCCCAGAGCCCATATTCCGAATGCGGCGCCGAAAATACTTAATGCAGACGACAGCATCACAATAATAGCCAATTTGACCTTGCGGAAATGAAACACAAGTATCAGGAACATGATGATAAACGCGAAAACCATTGCCAAATACATGGGCGACATTACTTCATTTTCAAATTCCACCAATCCTCCGTATTCATATTCCACTCCATCGGCAATTTGCGGTGCCATCTCGGTTTCCACAAAATGGTGTACTTTTTGGAATACCTTGTCGGCGTATTTGTCCCGTTTTACATCGGCAAGTACGCTCATTGACCGCATACCGTTTTTATGGGTGATGATGCTTTCGTTCCATTGCGGCGACACCGTGCCGATTTGCCGTAGTGGAACGGACGCGCCGAGCAGTCCTGAAACCTGTACATTCTCGAGCGAGGATATGCTGTTCTCTGTATTTTCAGGTTGTAATTTCACAGGCACGGCATAGTTCCCCTCCCATAGATCGGTGATCTTCATTCCTGTCAACCCGGACGCGATTCCCAGAGAAGCCACTGTTTTATTAATTCCCAATCGTCCCGCTTCGGCTTGATTGAGTTCCACACTGATAGACGGAGTAGGAGCGTCGAAGCTTGTACGTACCCACAGACACTCGTCCAACGATTGCAGATAATCACTCACTTTTTCGGCTTCCCGTTTCAAATCACTGATATTGTCACCGGTAAAGCGGACTTCGATGGGTGCGTCGACTGCCTGAAAATCGAGTTGCTTGAATCGGACGTATGCTTCGGGAAAATAGAAAGCATACTTGTCGGCATATTCGTTGAGCATCTCTTCTGTTGCAACATTGGAGGTGGTGTTCACAATAAATTGTCCGTAACTTTTTGAAGGCATATTCGGGGCATACACTACATGAAAACGCGGCGAACTGGTGCCGATAAACGCTGAAACGGATTTTACACGCTCGTCTTGCCGCAGGATATTTTCCATGGAGTCGCACACGGCAGCGGTTTTTTCGAGGGGACTGCCCTTCGGCAAATAAATTTCAACGGCAAACTGGTCGCGTTCTGCAATCGGCATCATTCGTTTCGGAAGAGCCACAAATATCGATGCGCCCACCACCACCGAAGCCAAAGCAATGCCAATGGTCGTTTTTGGAAAGGCGAAAACCTTTGCCAGTACCCATTCATAACCCGATTGAACATAATCGAGGATGCTGCGACGTTGTTTTCGCTTACTCTCTGTTCGCGACTGCACAATGCCTTTTTTTATCAGTAAATACTGAATAATCGGAATTACCAGCATGGCCACGATAAGAGAGACAAAAAGCGTTATGCAGACCGTCCATGGGAAATGAGTCATGAAATCGCGGATAGTGCCGGTGGTAGTAATTACCACAGGGAAAAATGTAACGCTGATAGCCAGTGTCGCCGAAAAAATCGACTTGAAATATTCCTGTGCACTTCTGATCGTCGACTGCCAGCGGTCTTTTCCCTGGTCGAGTTTGTCAATATAACTGTCGACTATCACGATTGAATTATCCACAATCATCCCCAATACCGTAATCAGGGCCGCCAGCGTAATCATATTCAGCGGAATATTTGCGAGATACATTATAGCCATGGTCGCGGCAATGGTAACGGGTATGGACATAGCCGCCACCGCAGCTACGCGGAACGGCAGCAAAATCATTGTTACAATAATTACCGCGCAAACGGCGGTCAGCAACTCCAGTAAAAAATGGTTTATTGAGTTGGTCACTACTTTCGGTTGATCAACAATCCGGTTGATTTTTACGCTTTCGGGAAGTTCGTTTTTGTATTGATCCAACACCCTATTCACCTCTTCTCCAAAAGAAACAATATTTGCCGAAGGATCGACTTCCACCGACAATAGCACGCATTTCCTGCCGTTGTGGGTAATGTAACTGTCGGGTTCGGGATATTCGCGCACCACGCGTCCGATGTCCTTCACACGCACCACATCGCCTGTCGGACTGGAGAAAACAATTTGGCCGGCAACTTCCTGCTCACTGCGAAAACTTTCGGTAATATGAATGGGAGCGCTCATTTGGCTGTTTTCCAACGAACCGCTCATGGTGGTAAGCCCTTGCGCAATAAGGCCGGGCATCAACATCTTTGGGCTGACCCCATAGGCGGCAAGTTTTTCGTTATCCACGTAAATCGAGATCTGCTCCTTTTGAGAGCCGTAGCGCCTCACGTTTGAAACGGTTGGAACGGCACGCAACCGGTCTTCGAGTGCATCGCAATAACCGTCTATTTCGCGATAGGTCTTGTCGTCCGATTCCATCGTGATAAGCACCGAAGCCACATCGCCGAAATTATCATTGGCAACGACCGCCAGCACGCCCGAAGGCAAAGAGGACTTAAACATATTGAGCCCGTGATTGATTTTCGACCAGACAATATTTTTATCTTTTACATTGTCGGCAAGTTCAACGAAAATGTATGCCATTCCATTTTCCGATTTGGAAGTAGTTTTGGCACGATTGACTTCGGGAAATGTAAAAAGGTACCGTTCAAGCGGTTTGGTTAATTGCTGCTCCACTTCAAGCGATGTGGCACCGGGGAACACACCGGCAACAACGCCTTGACGGATAGTAAATTCGGGCTGTTCCTGTTTGGGCATTACCGCAAGCGAGTATATACCCGCCACGAACACTATTCCAACCAACAAAAATATGATTTGCCGGTTTTTTAATACCCATTCTATGATTTGATTGTTTGATTCCATCTCTTAATAGTAATAGTTTAATAAATTTAGACTATTTCTGCTCTCGGCATAATTCAAGTATGCTTAGTTGTTTTTTCGTAATGGGATAATATAAGTAAACTTATCTTCTGTGCATTACTTATCGAAAACATTCAAACAAGTTTGACTTCTGCTCTCGCTTAACGAAATAGTTCGTTAAATTTTTGAATCCTGCAAAATCCTTAAAATATAAACATCTGATCATAAGTCGTTTGCAAAACAGGGTGCGTTTCATAAACTTATTGATAACCGGGGGTATACAAGAGCATGCCGGATATTGAATCGTTTATGACGGATGATGATTGTCTGATTGGTGAGCGGTGAGCACCTGATTGATGATCGGTGAGAGAGATCCGATAACCGATAATTGATAATGAACATTATATTTCATAATTATCAATACGATATCTTCATTCCCTCGCTTATTTTTCCGAAGCCTTCTACAATAAGTTTGTCGCCTTCCGAAAGCCCGTCGATAACCACAATGCCATGATCGTTCAAACCAGCTGTTTTTACGAATTGACGTGTGGCTCTGTTGCCGTCGGCGAGCCAGACGTATTGCAGGCCGTCGGCCGAGATTTGTATGACTCTGTTGGGCACAACAATTTCCGTTGTTTCTGTGTCGTTCCGGGGGTCAAAATTCTGAACCGCTACCTTGCAAACCATTCCGGGCATCAGTTTTAATTGCGGATTATCGACCCCTATTTTTGCCTCGTACATGTGCGACATGATATTGGCAGCCACTCCTTTCATTTCAATTTTGCCTGTAAAAACGGCATTGTCGAGGGCAGGCACTTCTATTTCCGCTGTTTGTCCTTCGGCAATCTTACCGATTTCGTTTTCAGGAACGGAAATTTTCACATTTACCTTATCCACCGACACAAGCTTGAATGCCGGCACGCCGGGCATCGCACTGCTACCCGCTTCAATGGAACGGGTTGCAATCAGTCCGTCGCGCGGAGCACACAGGCGGCAGTCGTCCAGATTCTTTTTAGCAACGGCTGTCATTGATTTTGCCTGTTGCAAGCCTGTCTCCACTTCCACAAACTTAATATCGGGCAGGCTTCCTTGTTCGTGCACTTTCAGAAGGCGGTCGTACGCGTCTTGTGCCTGTTGCTGTTTGGCGAGTATCATTTGATACGAATTGTTAGCCGTTGCCGTGTCGAGCATGGCAAGCAACTGCCCTTTCCGTACCCGTTGCCCTTCGGAAACAAACACCTGTTCCACTGTTCCCATGCTCGAAAAAGCAAGCGATACGGCCATCGATTCTTCGACCGTGCCGATATAATTTTGCAGGGACGTGGCGTGACGCGTTTCAACCGGCATTACCTTTACCGGAATAATTTTCTCCCGGTTTTCCGCTTTCTTTTCGTTGGAACAGGCGGTAATAACGCATATTGCCAATACCGCAACACCTAATTTTGAATATCGTATCATCTTATGAAAATTTTGAGTACAAAAGTACAATGCTTCCTGGCACCAAAAAGGTCTAAAATACGCAGAAATTGGATTAAACTTCGTTTTAATTCTTCCAAAGCGAAAAAAAGCGTAATTTTACAGCAAAAAAAGGGTTATAAAACGAGCACGTACCTCATTTTAATGTAACGAATGTGAGGATGTGATACAATCTACTAATCAGTAAATCAGGATTATAAAATATTATTATATGAAGAGGAAAATAATCCCTTTTAACTTTCTTGCCGAACTCGATGATTCGCATATGCACCATTCCATTGGCGAAGATGTTATTCTGTTTGAAAGACAACACATCAATTTTATCTCGGACTATCCTTTCAAAGTTGATGTAATTATTATTTTTGTGTGCCTGCGTGGAAGTGCGAGAGGTTTTATCAACCTTAAAGCATATGAGATGCAGTCGCCTTGTCTGGCAATATTGCTGCCCAATCAAATTCTGCAACATGAGTTTATCAGCGATGATTTTGAGGGTTATCTTATCGTTTTTTCAAAAGATTTCGCCGGCACGCTGCTCACGCAAATTCGAGATAAATTTCCCCTATTTCTTGCCGCAATCAATAATCCTGTTTTGCCTTTAAACTCGCAGTTGTTAAGCGCTGCGATAGTGTATTACCGCATCATTAAACGTGTGGTTGACGATGCCCAGAACCCTTATCAACTGGAAATTGTAAAACATACGACAATGTCGTTGTTTTACAGTTTCGGCTCGTGGTTGCACAACTCGCCCGAACAAAGCCAGTCAAAACGTAAAGCGCTTGTAAAGAATTTTTTTAACTTGGTACAAACCCACTGCAAAGAAGAACGCGGCTTGAGTTTTTATGCCGACGAACTCAACATCACTCCCAAACATCTTTCGAAAGTGATAAAAGAAAACAGCAATATGTCGGCAGCGGCGTGGATTGACAATTCGGTAGTTTTAGAGGCGCAGGCCATGCTGAAATCCACCAATATGACCATTCAGCAAATCAGCGACGAGTTAAATTTTCCCTCCCAATCGTTTTTCGGTAAATTTTTCAAGCGTGTAACGGGTATGTCACCAAAGGAGTACCGGGAAAAATAAATGGTAGGTTTCCATATGAGCCACCGTGGCAGTTCAATTCTGAATCTCACCCACGTTTCTCCGTTGTTTTTAACAAATAGAAAAAATCTATCCACGATTATCTGGTGAAAACTTTTTCATTAGCAGTTTTATATGTAAATTTGCATTAGTTACAAACATAACAACATTAATATTAAAAGTATGAAAACATTAGATTATTTACAATTAGATCCTAAAAGTACCCAAAAAACAATTGACGGATTACAGACGTTACTGGCAACTCTTCAGGTGTACTACACAAACCTTCGCGGATTCCACTGGAATGTGAAAGGGATTCAGTTCAAAGGTTTGCATGAGAGATATGAAGAATTATACGACGATGCAGCCAATAAGGTGGATGAAGTGGCAGAACGCATCCTGATGTTGGGCGGAGTTGCCGTACATAACTACAGCGACTATCTCAAAACATCGTCGATAAAAGAAACAGGCGTTGTAAGCGACGGGAAAGAGATCGCCAAACTCCTGCTCGATTATCTGAAAGAACTCATTGGACAGGAACGGAAAGTGCTTGAGACGGCTTCAGACAACAATGATGAAGGCACGGTAGATCTATTGACAGGATTTATCTCCGGACAGGAAAAAGACGTTTGGATGCTGGTATCATACCTCTCATAACAACCGAACGGAGGAAATTAGTAGACACAGGCTGTCTCAACATCAAGTTGAGGCAGTTTTTTATTTTTACAGGCGTGAAGGTGAACACAAACATCGACGACTTCCACTAACTTTCGGGAGTGATATTCGCAGGGAGGCAGAGAGGGGATTTGGACAGATTTGATGCCTTTATGTAACAAAAATGTAACATTTTCTTAATATGATTTGTTCGTCTCTATGGAAATTATTCTGTTCTTTTGTAGGAGAAATCTTCACAATAGAGAGAAAATGGAAAAGATTTTTGAAACAGATTTATCCGTGAAAGAAGTGCAGGGCATAATCCGTAAAGCTCACCGATTGGCTGATCTTACGTACGAAGAGTCGCTGGAATTTCACAAATATCTTACGCGTAAGGTTGAAAAGATGGATAATGCCTTTAAAAAAAATATCAATGGAGCTCTTACCGACGAGGAGCTGAATGAGGTGTTAGACTACTGACGCCTCCGGTTCCCTGGGAAAATTGATGTTTGTTAATGGCTTGGTATGTCACAACTGTACTTTTTCACGAGAGTCCATTCATAAGGAATGAGAATGTTTCTGTGCTGTATTATAGATAATTTAAGAGGCCAAAAGAAACAAATAGCCTCTTCAAATGGTTATCTATAGTAAATTAACAGGAGAAAATGACAGAACTGAAGCTATCCGTTTTGGACTTGGCGTATTTCACGGAAAACGACCATTCAGCCACCGAAGTTTTAAACAATTCTACCGAGATAGCCCGGCTTGCCGAAAAGTTAGGCTATACACGCTATTGGTTTGCTGAACACCATAACAGCAAATCGTTAATGAGCATGTTCCCGGAGATCATGATAGCCCACGTAGCTTCTAAAACGGAGCGTATACGCGTGGGTAGCGGCGGAGTGATGCTGCCTAACCACAGTGCCCTTAGCGTTGCAGAACGATTTTCGATGTTGGAAGCGTTGCACCCCGGGCGCATTGATTTGGGGCTGGGACGCGCGCCGGGAACAGACGGGAGAGCGGCTTTCGCCCTGAGGCGTACGTGGGATGCCATTAAGCAGGACCTGTTTCCGGAGCAATTGGAAGAGCTGCTTGGCTTCTTAGGGCACGACCTGCGCAAAGACCACCCTTTCGCAAGCATAACCGCCAGCCCCGACCCTTCCCTCACCCCTCAATTATACATGCTGGGATCGAGTACCGGCGGAGTGCAGTTTGCCATAGAGAACGGACTGGCATTCGTGTTTGCCGCGCAGATAAACGCCGAGTTGGCCGTACCGGTACTGAACATGTACCGGCAAAAGTTCAAACCTTCCAAATATTATCAGGAGCCGAAAAGCATGATGTCGATCGGTGTTTTCACGGCCGATACCGAAGAGGAAGCGCGCTATTATGCCGCCCCTACCATACTGATGTGGACCATGCTGTCGTCAGGAAGAAGGTTTCAATCCATCCCCTCCGCTAAAGAGGCAAACGAATATAACTATTCACCACAGGAAGAGGTGATACGGCAACATCAAATGCAGAAATTCGTGATTGGAACGCCCGGGCAAGTAGCGGAACAACTATCGCGGTGGGCAGAGAAAACGAAGGTTGATGAAATTGTAATTGTAGATTCCTATACCGATAAAAATGCGCGAATCCATTCCTATAAGCTTCTTTCAAAAGAGTTTGGATTGATTTAGGATCGTTGTTTCTTTTCAATGATTGCCATAAACTGCTTACGATAGGTCTCCCCTACCGGTATTTGCTTTTTGGCTATAACAATCCGGTTTTTATTGATGCTCGAGATCTTGTTTCTCTGAATAATGTAGGAACGGTGTACGCGCATAAATCGGTCGGCGGGCAACTCCTCGTCCAATGATTTAAGACTCATTAACGACAAGATGGGTTTAGCCTCGCTCTCGGTATATATCTTCACATAATCCTTTAAGCCCTCAATATAGAGGATATTGTCATACAGAATGTGGATAAGCTTATATTCGGATTTCACGAAAATACCTATATCTTCATTAACGGCGTCGGCAACCGCTTTCAATTCGGTCATTTCGAACCAGGCCAACGCTTTCTTGGCTGCAGTGAGAAAATCGGAAAAAGAAAAGGGCTTAAGTAAATAATCGATCGCGCTCACTTTGTATCCCTCCACGGCATATTCACTAAAAGCGGTAGTAAAGATTATTCTTATATGGGAACTGATGGTGCGGGCAAATTCCATACCGTTCACCTCCGGCATCTGGATATCCAAAAACAGGATATCGACCTTCTCTCCGGCAATATTCTTCATTGCCGAGAGGGCATTGCTATATTTGCCCGTAAGCTTTAGAAATGATGTTTTCCGTACGTACGATTCCAGCAGGGATAAAGCCAGCGGCTCATCATCAACGATCCAGCAATTGAGTATCATCGGTCTTTTTTTTCGTGTCAATCACGAGCAGGGTGGAATAGACATCGCCTTCTATACCGGTTTTCCACAGATAACTGTCCGGATAGAGCAACTCTAGCCTTCGTCTCACCAAGTCAAGTCCGATACCGCTGCCGCTTTTGTCGGACCCGGATTTGGGGAAATAACTGTTCCTGGAAGCAAATTCCACTATTCCATAAGGGTGTTCTTTCAGCGAAATATCGATAAACGAAGGCTTTTCACCACTTATACCGTGCTTGAACGCATTTTCTATCAAAGATATAAAAATTAGCGGGGCAATAAGCGTATTTCCGGTTTCGGAATAGGAAAAATCGGTAGTGAGTTTCACATTATCCGCCAGGCGTATCCGCATCAACTCAATATAGTTGCGCATAAAATTGGCTTCCTGCCGGAGCGGCACATACGTCTGATTGTTCTCGTACAACAGATGGCGCAGCATCTTACTCAAGTCCACTACCGCTTGTTGCGCTTTGGGAGGATTAAACTCTATGAGAGCATAAATATTGTTGAGCGTATTAAGCAAAAAATGGGGATTGATCTGGTTTTTAAGGTTTTGCAGCTCCGCTTCCGATTTTGCCTTAGCCAGCTCTTTGCGTTCGTTGTCAACCTCAAACCACCTTACGGTCATCTTCAACGCTACGCTCAGCCCCATCATTAAAAAGAGAGAGGTAGAATTGCGCACAAGAAACAGTAAACCAAACCCGCCGCGCCTGCCACGCCACCTCGGCTTTAATTCCGGAAGCAGCGACTCAATCACTCCTCGTCCGTAGTGCATAAGGAAAGCTACAGCGATAATGAGCAACAGGTTGTATAGAATAAACTCTTTGGTTCTTCCTTTATGCAGAAACTGGTCGATCAAAACACAATAGTTCAGATAGAATACCAACATGAATCCTAACAATTCGGGAATGGACCGTATGAACGAACGCCAGTTGAAGATCTGAGCGGAGTCCGTAAAAAAGTAGGGGAGAATGAAAATCACTCCCCACAACAAGAGGTGAACAAACACATTGTTCACCGTACTTCTCTGTTTTTGCTTTAATGCCTGATCCATGTTGTTCCTATTATTAAAAGACATTCGGACCGCCACTTTCACCGGGGCCTCTTCCGGGTCCCCGCCGGGGCCTCTTCGCTGCATCATGTCTCCCTCTGTTGCACCGCCCTTAAAGATGTTGAACCGGTATACGAAATGAACCATGAAGTAGCTCGTGAGCGTGTTGGTAGTGGTATCACGGATATAGTTGGATGTCACGCTTCTGCTGATATTGCTGCGCTGTTGCAGAATATCGTATATCTTAAAACGGATGGTACCGTTCTTTTGTTTAAATAATGTTTTCTGAATAGATGCATTCCACAACCATTCGTTTTGCTCAAAACCGTCGGTATAACCTGAGTTGGTAGAGTAATTGATATCGCTTTCAACCGTTAAATCCCACGGCAGGTAAATAGCGGTGTTGGCGTTTCCCCCATAGTTGAAATATTGCTGGTTGGTCTGTCCTTCGAGGCTGTTGGTCACGTTGTTGAAGTTGACATTTCCACGAATACCGAAATCAAAAAGATCGGAACGGTAATTCAATCCCAGCACCTCAGAGAGATTTGCCCGTCTGTTCACATTCTTTTCGTTATTAGAAAATCCGTTCGTGTGGTTATAACTTGCAAACGACATAGAGAAAATTGAAAACTTGATATTTCGTAAAGGAACGTTTAACATAATGCGTCCGTTGGCATTCCAGTTTCCGGCAACGTTTTTATAAGTGGTCTCTTTCCTGCCGGTGGTGACATCGGTAAAGGTCGATGTTACGATATCGTTCGTTAAATATCCTGCGTTTATGAAGGCGTTGATTGAACTTGCTTTTGCGGGATTCGACTTCTGATAACGAATATTGAAGCGATGTTGGAACGACGGTTTGAGATCGGGATTACCGTAACTGATATTCAAAGGGTCCGATACGTCTACCACCGGAGAGAGTTGTGATAGTGAGGGCTGTTCGGTATCCCCGAAATAGCGTATCCGGAGATTCTGCGTTCGGCTCCACCGATAATTTAGCTGTGCCATGGGAGAATAATTGATCACCTTCTGTTCACCATCGTATATCATTTCCGAACCTATGAACGTTTTGCTGCGTGAAGAAGACGGCTGCATGGAGACACCAATCATATAATCATATTTCTCTCTAACCGCCCTGAAATTCAATTCCAGCTCCTGTCTCACAAAATCGTTTTCAAGACGCTTGCTATAGAGCGAATCGAGTACCGTATAATTTCCCGATGCATCTTGTGAACGCGTGTCTTTGTCGGATTCTGACAGATTTTGACTATATTGGTACGCCAATTGAAGAAAATTATTTGTACCTATCGGTTCCACATACGAAAGATATCCGCGCCAGGACTGATTGGTGCTGGCATTGGTAAAACGTTGATCGATCAGATCATCGGGGCGTGTTCCATTGTAGAACGTGCTGGAAAGGCTCGTTCCTATGTTTTCCGAGTCGCCTTGTGATGCTCTCACCTGAACGCTCAATATCCTGCCCTCCTTACCTAATTCGCGACTGGCATCGAGTCTGAATTCCATATTTTTTCCATTTCCCTCGGAAAAATAGTCCGACTCACCGTGATTAATGGTATCGCCCGTTAATTCACCCGTAGTGATGAAGTCGCCTGTTTCGTTACGTCTGTTGTTATAGAAAGAAACTTGCGGCCGGAAAATGATTGTCGTGAAAGAGTCCGGTTCCCACTCAAGCCTTAGATCCATATTAAAATTCTGACTTTTGCTGTTCACCTCGTTGCTCTCCTCTTCCAGCGTATTGCCGGCACTGAGAATATTCTGTGTGAATACATCCGACAGTACATTGTTATCGGTAAACCCGTAACGCACGTTGCCACCGATTTTGAATTTTGAAGTGAATTGCTTACTGAAATTACCGCCGGCGTTTGCTGAGGTAGCGATACCGTCATTTCCGCCGAACCCTCTTCCACGGCCCCCCCGGCCGCCCATACTTCCGAACATGGAGGATGCCAAATCGGAGAAACCGGCGTTGTTCGTATTGTTGATTCCCCCTATGAAAGTATATTGATCTTTATCTTTCATATAATTCATCATGGCGTTGCCTTCGTAACGCTGCTTGCTCCCATAACCCGCGAATGCGTTTCCAAAGAACCCCTCCTTCATTCCGGGGCGTACCGTAAGATTGATGACATTCTCCTCTTCCCCGTCGTCAAATCCGGTCATCTGAGCCATTTCGGTTCTTCTTTCAAGAATCTGTAGCTTGTCTACCATTTTAGCAGGAAGGTTTTTCGAAGCCACTTTCGGATCGTCGCTGAAAAATTCTTCTCCATCGACCAATATTTTTGTTATTTCCTTTCCATTGACGGTGATCTTCCCTTCACTGTCTATTTCCACGCCGGGCATTTTCTTTAACAGATCTTCCACCACAGCGCTTTCGGTAACCTTGTATGAGGCGGCGTTGTACTCCAGCGTATCTCCCTTCACTACAATCTCCGGCGCCTTAGCGGTGACCACCGCTTCCGACAAAAGGATGCGGTCCTCACTTAAAAAGATATCTCCCAGTTGCGCTCTCGGATGGGAAGAAGATACCTGCACATCTTGAAACACGTCGTTATATCCGATATAGGAGATATGAACAATATAGGATCCGTTTTTCACAGGAATGGTAAATACTCCGTCGGAATCGGATGCTTTTCCGGTTACAAAAGAACTATCCGCTTGTTGGAGAATGCGTATGTTAGCGAGCGGAATAACTTCTTCCGTAGTTTTATCAATCAACTTTCCCGATATGGAACTGCTTGTCTGCGGCTGTGCCTGTGCCGCCGCAGACAATACGCACAGAAGAGATATCACAAAACAATATATTTTCCTCATTATTGCTATCATTACTATAATCCTGTTATCGAATTCAAATTCGCTCACAAAAATAGTGTCATCGGGCAGCCCGAACAAATGAAATAGATAAACCGCTCCATTTCATCGACCAATAAAGGCTTTTGAACGGTTAACCCCGATAGTTAAGGAAAAGAAAAACATGCATTATGCTTCTTTGTTTATAAATTATTTATAATTTTGTCAGTAATTTAGTTGTCATATAAGAAATTCAATACTCTGTTCGGGAAAAATTAATCCGCTTATCTTATGTTAAAATCATTAAAAGGTGAAGATTGGGTTGCCACGCTCATAGGTGCAGTTATCCTGGTGTTCGTTATATTTCTTCCGTCAGTGATGCGGAACTATACTTATATGTCCGTCATTATCGCCGTTCTGGCATATTTGGGCTATCTGTTTATGGGAAACAGAGACAAGGGAGGGTTCCCGCTCTCTTTTGTGATTGTTTATGCGCTTGCATGGCTTGCAAATTATGTAGCAGGCCTCTCTCCCGTTAAAACAATCGGTCTCGAGTCCGTATTTTTTGCGGTATTAATCGGATTGATTATCCGCAACACGGTTGGATTACCAAAATGGATGGCGCATGCCGTACGAAGTGAATACTACATAAAAGCAGGATTGGTGATTTTGGGAAGCTCCATCCTTTTTAATGAAATCATGAGAGCAGGTGCCTTGGGAATGGTGCAAGCCCTGATTGTGGTTGTTGCCGTTTGGTATTTCAGTTTCTGGGTTTCTACCAGAGCATTCAGGATTGATAAAGAAATGTCGATGCTGCTGTCCAGTGCCGTCTCTATCTGCGGAGTTTCGGCTGCCATCGCCACAAGCGGCGCCATGAAAGGTGATCCCAAAAAACTCTCGTTCGTCATTTCCCTCGTGCTCATCGTAGCCATTCCTATGATGTATCTTCTTCCCTACCTGGCGAAAGGGATCGGTTTAAGCGAGGAAGTGGCCGGCGCCTGGCTCGGCGGTACCATCGACACTACGGCAGCCGTAGTTGCCTCCGGTAAATTGATCGGCGAGACGGCCGAGCAATACAGCGTTATCATTAAATCGGCACAGAATGTGTTGCTGGGCGTAGCCGCATTCGCCATCTCCATCTATTGGTCGTACAAAGGGGAAAATACCCATATCCGCCCTTCAGCAAGTGTGCTTTGGGAACGGTTTCCTAAATTCGTCATCGGCTTCCTGATTGCTTCGTTGGTATTTAGTTTTGCCTTCGACGCCGAAACCGGAAAAGGATTATCCCGAGTGGCAAACAGTGGCGCGCGCGGACTGCTTTTCTCGCTGGCATTCGTTTGTATCGGACTGGAAACCGACTTCCGTTATATCTTCAAAAAAGAAAATGCAAAATATATCTGGTCGTTCCTTACAGCACAGTCATTTAATATTGTACTGACCCTGCTTATAGCATGGCTGCTCTTCCGATGAAGCGATTTGTTCGTATCCTCACCAATATAGCAATTGCCAATACAAGCACCTATTTACTCTGGAGTGCTTTCTCATTCTGGATATATCTCGAAACCAAATCGGTGCTTGTCCTTTCCGTTCTCACCGGAACGTACATGTTATTAGTGACGTTTTCCAGCATGTTCTTCGGAACAATTGTGGACAAGCACAAGAAAAAACAGGTAATGGCGGGCGCCTCGGTGGTAACAATGGCATTGCTTCTGTTGGCGGGCGCTGTTTTTTTCATATCCGATGCGGCGCACATCGCCGATATGTCGTCCCCCGCATTTTGGTTTTTCTCGCTCCCTCTTTTACTGAGCGCACTCACAGGTAACCTGAGGAGTATCGCTCTTTCCACCACCGTAGCCATTCTCGTGCCAAAGGAAAATTATTCGCGTGCCAACGGGCTTGTGGGCATGGTTCAAGGCTTCGGTATGATTGCCAATACGGTGTTCAGCGGGCTTATTATCGGCTACCTGGGGTTGGAGTGGGCCATGTACATTACGCTCGTACTATCTGCCGCCATGCTTATCGATCTGTTCTTTATATCCGTACCCGAGAAGCAGATCGTGCACGATCCGCTTCTTCAGAATACACAGATCGATTTCCGCGGAGCGTTCAAAGCGATTCATTTTGTTCCGGGATTGATGGCGCTTATTTTCTTCACTACGTTTAATAATTTTATAGGCGGTGCATTCGCCGTGCTGCTCGATCCGTACGGGCTGACCCTCTTCCCGGTGGAGGTGTGGGGCATTATCCTCGGAGTTACCGGCACGGGATTTATTTTGGGCGGGCTACTGATTAGTAAATTGGGATTAGGGAAAAAACCGCTTCGATCGTTGATATTAGGGTATCTGATCATCAGCATGATCTGCATCTTCTTTACGATTCGTGAAGGGTCGGTGCTTTTCGTGGGAGGAATGTTTCTCTACATGCTGATCGTCCCGGTTATAGAAGCGGGTGAACAAACCATTATTCAAACCGTTGTGCCAAAATCGAAACAGGGGCGTGTGTTTGGATTCGCCCAAACGGTGGAGGCTGCTGCCACTCCCATCTCCATCTTCATTATCGGGCCGCTCGCACAATCCTATATCATCCCATTCATGGAGAGCGATGCGGGAAAACAGGCTTTCGGATGGCTGCTGGGCGAAGGGAGCACACGAGGTATCGCACTCACCTTTGTGATTGCCGGGGTGGTCATGCTGATTCTCTCGTTTCTGGCCTTCCGCACGAAAGCATACCACATCTTGTCGGCCTCTTACGAGAAAAATATGAAAAAGGAAGAGTGAGCCGTCACAATTCTTTGGCTATTTTCAGCCACATGAAATTAGCCCGGTCCACTGAAATATCCATCCACGAATCCACGTTAAATTCAAAGCATGCCGCCGATGCCGTGGGAAGATTATCGAGATGCACCCCCAAATCATTGACCAGATCGGTTAATCCCGGGTTATGCCCTACGTAGAGGCAACTGTTTACCTTATCGGGAAGTTTGGAAACAATATTCAGAATCCATCTTGCGGGGGCAAAATAGAGGTTTTGGTCGGTTTGGATATCTTCTTCCCGGTAACCGAGACTTTGGGCCGCCAGTATGGCGGTGTCGTACGCCCGTTTTGCCGATGAGGCAAGTATCAAATCGGGCACTCCCGATTTCTTCAGGATATACGCCCCCATAGCGGAAGCATTTTTGTTACCGCGGTCCGTAAGGATGCGGTCGTAATCGTCCTTAGCCATCGTATCTTGTTCGGCTTTGCCGTGACGAAGGATAACAAGCTGTTTCATATCGTTTTACTTCTTTGAGAACTCTACTATCATATAATAAGGCACAAAATTAAGGATAATTTTTCACATACTCTCCCCTATTTCCGCTTTGTCTGCAGTAATAGTTCGGCAAAAGGAACGTATTATTTCCTTTTGCTCATTTAGCTTATCGGAAAAGTTTAAAAAATATATGTCCGGTATTTTTTCGGCAGTCGGCGTGTTTTCCGTACGATTATCTCCGTTTATCAAACCTTTATGTCTATTTTTGTGTTTTATAATAAACAACTTACCTATGATAAAAAACATCGGAAAAACAATTGGCATCATAGCTGCAGCCCTTGCCTTATTGTTGATTGCAGGATATGTATACCGAACTTTTTTCCGGCCCGCGTACGTCGGAAATGGAAATGTGTTGGGTGTGTTATTCGTCGGCCTGCTTATCGGAATTACCATCGCCTACCTCCTTTTTCAACTCAGAAGCTCCCGAAAAGCGCATTCCGGGACCCGCATCATTGCGCACACTGTGGTGGAAAGCATGAAACGGGTGTTTCAGGTTGTGGTGGCTGAAGGCCAATTGAACGAGATATATAATTACGAGAACACCAAAAAATTGCTCAAATTCATTCCTTCCACCAAAAAAGCCTTGGTCATCGTACGCGCAAAAGTGTTGATAGGCTACGATGTAAAAAAATGCCGGTGGGAAGCGGATGAGGAAAAGAAAGAAATCCTCCTGCTTGATTTTCCGAAACCGGAGGTTCTTTCCATCGATACGGACTTTAACTATTATTATTTCGAGGACGATCTGTTCAATTTCATCGGCAGGAAAGACCTGCAGCTGATTCAGGAACTGGCAAAAGAACAGGTGAAGAAAACGGCGCTGAACAGCGGATTGATGAAAATTGCCGCCGACCAGATGAAGCTGTTGCTCGAGGAGGTGATAACCGTAAACGGCTGGAAAATAGAAAATACCGCCCTTATTGACGATTATGCCTACCCGCCCGATTCGGAAGAAGAATCATCCGGATATGAAGCGCCCGTATTGAAAAAGGGAAATTTACTGGATAAAGCGGTGAATCTGTTAAAATGGTAAAGAGGGTGAAATCACATTGTGATACACCCTCTTCGTCCGGATTTTGTATATGTATTCCGAAATCGTCCTAATCCCAACTGAGGATCACTTTTCCGCAATTTCCTTCTTCCATTACATCAAACCCTTTTTGGAAATCGTCGATACCGTAACGGTGCGTTATGATAGGTGTCAAATCCAACCCGGAGATAATCATCTGTTCCATCTGATACCAGGTTTCCCACATCTCACGGCCGTAGATTCCCTTCAACGTAAGCGCTTTAAAGATAATTTCGTTCCAGTCCACGGTAGTGTTATTGGGCAAAATACCCAGCAACGATATTTTGGAACCGTTGTACATGTTGGCAATCATCTCACGAAATCCCGCGGGGGAGCCGGACATTTCCAATCCCACGTCGAACCCGCGCATACCCAGTTTCTTCACAGCCTGCGCTACGGTTTCGCCCTTTGAAAGATTGACCGTGAGTGTGGCTCCCATTTTCTTTGCTATCTCCAACCGGTACTCGCTCAAATCGCTCACCACCACGTAGCGCGCGCCGGCAAAGCGGCAAATGGCGGTAGCCATGCTGCCTATAAGACCTGCTCCGGTGATGAGCACATCTTCGGCAATCAGCGGAAACGACAACGCCGTATGTGTGGCATTGCCGAACGGATCCATAATGGAAGCAATTTCATCGGGAATACGGGGGTCGAGCTTCACCACGTTGGATGCCGGCAGAGAAAGATACTCGGCAAACGAGCCGTCCCTGTTTACACCCACACCGAGGGTGTTTTCGCACACATGCAGTTTTCCGCGGCGACAGTTACGGCAATGTCCGCAGGCAATATGTCCTTCGCCCGTTACGCGGTCACCCACGTTCAGGTTTGTCACGCCGCTTCCCATGTCCACAATCTCACCCACATATTCATGACCGATGGTCATGGGCGTCTTAATGGTCTTTTTCGACCAGTCGTCCCATTTGTAAATATGTAAATCGGTACCGCAAATGGCTGTTTTCTTTATTTTGATGAGTACATCGTTCACACCGATAGAAGGAACGGGAACTTCTTCCATCCAGATACCCTTTTCGGGGCGCAGTTTTACTAACGCTTTCATACGATTATATTATTTTTTTCTTTAACTTTCCCTTTAATCACCAGGCATACAAGCAGTAAATATCGATCATGCATCATACACAAACATCTTGTTATCTGCTCTTTATGCTTAAACAATAAACAAAAGCTCTAACCGGTGATCTATTCGATTACATGTAGTTTTTTTCCGACTTTTATAAATGCTGCGATTGCTTTGTCGAGATGTGCTCGTTCGTGGCCTGCAGAGAGTTGTACACGGATGCGCGCCTGCTCCTTCGGCACAACGGGATAGTAGAATCCCGTCACGTAAATGCCTTCGTCCAACAGCTCGACGGCGAATTGCTGCGATAGCTTCGCATCGTATAACATCACGGCGCAGATAGCCGATTGCGTGGGTTTAATATCAAAGCTGGCTTTTTTCATTTCAGCCACGAAATAGTCCACGTTTTCATGCAATTTATCCGGCAAATCGTTCGATTCCTGTAGCATATGAAATGCTTCCACCCCTGAGGCCGCCACCATAGGGGGGATAGAGTTGGAGAACAGATAGGGGCGCGACCGCTGGCGCAGCATGTCGATGATCTCTTTGCGGCCCGTGGTGAAGCCGCCGATAGCGCCGCCGAAGGCTTTACCCAGTGTTCCGGTTATCACATCCACGTCACCCATGACGTTATACAGTTCGGAGACCCCTCTACCGGTATTACCCACCACTCCGGCGGAATGGCTCTCGTCGACCACGACCAACGCATCGTATTTTTCGGCCAGCTTCACGATTTTATCCAGCGGAGCCACATTTCCATCCATAGAGAAAACACCGTCCGTAACAATAATACGGAAGCGTTGCGCCTGCGCCTCTTTCAGTCTCTCTTCCAGCTCATCCGTGTCCGCATTGGCATATCGATACCGCTTGGCCTTGCACAAGCGCACGCCATCTATGATGGAGGCGTGGTTCAGTGCGTCGGAGATAATAGCATCATCGGCCGTTAGAAGGGGCTCGAACAACCCCCCGTTGGCATCGAAGCAGGAGGCATAGAGAATAGTATCGTCGGTCTTGAAAAACTCACTGATGGTTTTCTCTAACTCCTTGTGATAATCTTGCGTACCGCAGATAAACCGTACCGACGACATTCCGTATCCGCGTTCATCGAGGGCTTTCTTGGCCGCGGCTATCAGCCGCGGGTTGTTCGACAATCCGAGATAATTGTTGGCGCAGAAGTTCAGCACTTCCTGTCCCGATTGCACTTTTATCTCCGCTTTCTGTGGGGAGACTATAATCCGTTCGTTCTTGTAAAGGCCTGCCTCTTCGATATCTTTCAACTCGGTTTGCAGGTATTGTTGCATCTTTCCGTACATACATTATACTATTTACAATTTACTATTTACCATTTACTATTGTTTCAAGATTTCAAGTTTCAAGTTTTAACTACCTACTGTCTACTGTAAACTGCTTACTGTAAACCGGTTTTTCTATTTATTATTTTTAGTTTTTAGTTTTCTGAATCATCGAATCACATTATCACATTTACTATTTACTATTGTTTCAAGATTCCATGATTCCAAGTTTTAACTGCCTACTATAAACTTTCAATTGTCAATTATCAACTTTCAACTGTTTTTACACAGCCTCCCTTGCAGCGCTTATTCAGCCGTATCCTCCAATAACGACGGCGGCAGTGCTTTCTTCGCCTTCACGCCCAGCTCGCGCAGTTTCTCCGCTTGTCCGATAAGGTTTCCCCTGCCCGTTTTCAGTTGGACGAAAGCATTGCTATAACTGCGTTTTGCTCTGTCGAGATGGATTTCGATGTCTGTGAGTGAGCTCACAAAATTCACAAACTTATCGTATAGCGCCGCGCCGCGTTCGGCTATATCCAGCGCATTACGGTTCTGGTATTCGCGTTTCCACAAATCTACAATTAATTTCAGTGCGGCAATCAGATTCGTGGGGCTTATGAGCAGAATTTTTTTCTCATAGGCATACTGCCAGAGGGTCTCTTCATGTTGCAACGCCAACATGTAAGCCGGTTCATTAGGAATAAACATCATCACGAAATCGAGCGTAGAGGCGTAATCCTGGTAGCTTTTCCGGCTCAGCTCATCGATATGCTTCCGCACCGATCGCAAATGCTCATTGATATATCTTTTCTGCTCATCCGGATCATCGGAGCCAATATAGTTGGCATATGCCGTGAGCGACACTTTGGAGTCGATAATCACCTTCCTGTCGTCGGGATAGGCAATAATCACATCGGGCTGCATTTTGGAACCGTCTTCGTTGGTAGCGTAATTGCCGTCGAGGTCTTTCAGGTATTCCTGCACAAAATATTCGCGCCCTTTCACCAGGCCCGACCGGTCGAGAATGTTTTCCAGAATCATCTGCCCCCAATCGCCCTGCGTTTTGGAACTGCCCTTGAGCGCATTGGTGAGGTTGGTGGCTTCGGTGCTGAGCCGGTCGTTCAGCTCGCGCAGG